>OLGL01000124.1_pt1 | contig 93884 bp, 94 predicted proteins | sample 1605041 | NCBI WGS metagenome assembly OLGL01 (sample SAMEA3888905, study PRJEB22519) | human gut metagenome | biome: human gut; feature: human-associated habitat; material: faeces | place: Denmark | collected 2010 | reverse complement strand
AAAGGCGCTGTGGATGATTTTTTCACAGCGCCTCTTTTTTACTTCACCTTCTCCAACAGCTCCGGGAACGGGGCCAGGACTCTGGGCAGGATCCCGTTCATGCAGGCGATGGCGATGCCGTAATTGGTCATGGGCACGTTCTGTTTTTGGGCGGCGCCCTGGCGGTAGGTCACTTCCTGGGGATTCAGCATGCAGGCGCCGCAGTGGATTACCAGTTTAAAGGAAGAAAGGTCGTCCGGGAACCCCTTGCCGCTGCTGTAGTGGAAATCTGGCCGGGATCCGGAATATTTCCGGATCCAGTTGGGCAGCTTCACAGTGCCGATGTCGTTGCACTGCCGGTGATGGGTGCATCCTTCGGAAATCAGCACCGGGTCTCCGTCCTTCAGGTCCTTCAGCTTCAGGGCACCTTCCAGGAAGGGGGCCAGCTGACCCTTGTAGCGGGCGAACAGGATGGAGAAGCTGGTGAGCCGGATCTCCGGGGGCACCATCTGACTGACCGTATGGAAGGCCTGGCTGTCGGTGACCACCAGGCTGATTTTTTTGCCCAGAAGGCGGATCATGGCGGGCAGTTCCTGGGGCTGGACAACCAGGGCGCTGCAGTGGCCGTCCAGCAGTTCCCGGATGGTCTGCTGCTGGGGCAGGATCAGCCGTCCCTTGGGGGCGCTTTCGTCACAGGGTACCACCAGCACCACCAGGGCATTGGGTTCCAACAGGTCCAGGAGCAGGGGCTTTTTCACTTCCTCTTTGCCCAGGGCTCGGGAAATCCGTTCCTTCAGTTCCCAGATCCGGGTACCGGCCTGGGCGCTGACCAGCATGCTGTGGTCCTTCAGGTCTTCCGGCAGGGGGAAGCTGGGGACCAGGTCGCATTTGTTGAACACCACCAGGTAGGGGATCTTCCGGTCCCGGATTTCCTGGAGCAGCTTCCGGTCGAAATCGTTCATCCCCGTGGCGGCATCCACCACCAGCAGGGCGATATCCGTGCTCCGGAGCACCAGACGGGCTTTTTCGATCCGGGACTGGCCCAGATCCGTATCATCGTCCATCCCCGGGGTGTCGGTAAGGAGCACCGGCCCCAGGGGCAGGATCTCCATGGCTTTGGATACGGGATCGGTGGTGGTGCCTTTGTAATCGGATACAATGGCCAGGTCCTGGCCGGTAATGGCGTTGATCAGGGAAGATTTGCCGGCGTTCCGGCAGCCAAACAGGCCGATATGGGTACGCTCCCCGGAAGGGGTGGCGTTGAGAGATGCAGGCATACAGGGTCCCTCCTTGGGAAATGGGCTTTGCCGAACATTAGACAAAACACAAAGAATGATTGTTTGCCCTTATCATACAATAAACGGGGGAAAGGTGCAAGGGCCGGGGGCATTGCCCAGAACCTGCATCGCCCCCCCTCTTGATTTTTCAGACAGTTTCCATGTATACTTATTAGCGTTTGTAGGCGGAGGGGAAAACTACTATCATATGCAGCAAGGGATGTGAACGTATGGAAGAAGTCTATGGAGCTGCGTTGGCTGATCTCCTCAGCTATGAGGCGCCCCAGGGGGTGCCGGTGCTGCGGGAAGCCTTCGGCAGCCTGGAAAAGGCCTGGAAGGCGGGAATAAAGGATCTCCGGGCCGCCGGCCTTCTGACCCCGGCTCTGGAAAAAGTCTGGAGGGACTCCCGGAAACCGGCCCTGCCGGAAAAAATCTGGGACTGGTGCCAGGTCCATGGGGTCCGGATCATCAGCCGCTGGAGCCCGGATTATCCGCCCCTGGTGGACCAGCTGGGAGCCCCGCCTCCTGTCCTGTACGTGAAGGGAAGGCTGCCGGAGCAGCCGGCCTGCCTGGCCATTGTAGGGTCCCGGAAGGCTACGGATTACGGTCTTGCCGTGGCGGCCCGGTTCGCCCGGGCGGCGGCTCTGGAAAAGGTACCGGTGATCAGCGGCGGGGCCTACGGCATCGACGCGGCGGCCCACCGGGCGGCCCTGGAGGCGGGAGGCCTTACGGTGGCGGTCCTGGGCGGGGGCCTGGGAGAACTGTATCCCCGGCGCCACCTGCGGCTGTTCGACAAGATCTGTGAGCAGGGCGCCCTGGTGACGGAACAGTCCCCCTGGACGCCGCCCCTGCCCCAGAACTTTCCCCTGCGGAACCGGATCATCGTGGGCCTGTCCCGGTCGGTGCTGGTGGTGGAAGCCGCCATCCGCAGCGGGGCCATGAGCACCGCCCATGCCGCCGCGGACGAAAACCGTGACCTGTACGCGGTTCCCGGTCCCATCGATTCGGAAACCAGCCAGGGCACCCACTGGCTGCTGAAACAGGGGGCCAGGCTGGGGGACGATCCCCGGGAACTGCTGGACAGCCTTCTGGGACGGGAACCGGGCACCTGCACCGGGCCGGCCGAAGAAGAGGAACCGGACCTGTTCGGGGAAGTTTCCCCGGAAGAACAGGAACGGGCCGGAGCCCTGTACCGGTGGATCAAAAAACATCGGGCCCAGTCTCTGGAAGACCTGGCCGGTGCGTTTCCCTGGCCCCTGGCGGTGCTCAGCACCCTGCTCCTGGAACTGGAGCTGGGGGGCCGGATCCGGAGAAACAGCCGAAATCGTTATTCTGCACTTTAGGAGGAGAAAATCGTGACAAATAAACTGGTCATTGTGGAATCCCCTACGAAAGCCAAAACCATAGAAAAATTCCTGGGTAAAACCTTTACGGTCCGTGCCTCCATGGGGCATCTGCGGGACCTGCCCAAGAGTCAGTTCGGTGTTGACGTAGAGCATCATTTCACACCCAAATACATCAATATCCGGGGCAAGGGTCCCCTGATCAAAGAACTGAAGACCCTGGCCAAAAAAGCCGACAAGATCTATCTGGCAACGGACCCGGACCGGGAAGGGGAAGCCATCGCCTGGCACCTGAGCTATATCCTGGGAGTGGACCCGGCGGCAGCCTGCCGGATTTCCTTCCATGAAATCACCCAGACGGCCATCAAGGGGGCCCTGAAGGAACCCCAGGCCATCGATATGGACAAGGTGGATGCCCAGCAGACCCGGCGGATCCTGGACCGGATCGTAGGGTATCAGCTGAGCCCGCTCCTGTGGCGGAAAATCCGCAAGGGCCTCAGCGCCGGCCGTGTCCAGAGCGTGGCGGTGAAGATCATCTGCGACCGGCAGAAGCTGATCGATGACTTCGAACCGGAGGAATACTGGACCTCTTCCGTGGTGCTGGCTCCCGGGAAGACCCCCAAGATCACGGCGGACGTGGTGAAGCGGGACGGGAAGAAACTGGAGATCCACAACCGGGCGGAAGCGGACCAGGTGACGGAAGACCTGAAGAAGGCCAGCTACCAGGTGACGGACTGCTCCATCCGGGACCGGCTGCGGAAGCCGGCGCCGCCCTTTACCACCAGCAGCCTCCAGCAGGAAGCCAACAAAAAGATGAACTTTTCCACCAAAAAGGTCATGATGCTGGCCCAGCAGCTGTACGAAGGGGTGACCCTGGGCCGGAAGGGCTCCGTGGGGCTCATCACCTATATGCGTACGGACTCGGTGCACCTGGCGGATGCGGCGGTCAGCGAGATCCGGGGCTATGTGGACGCCAACTACGGCCCGGACTACCTGCCCAGGAAACCCAATGTGTACAGCAGCCGGAAGAATGCCCAGGAAGCCCACGAAGCCATCCGTCCCACCAGTGTGGCCCGGACTCCGGAAGCGGTGGCTCCCTATCTGGACCGGGACCAGCTGCGGCTGTACACCCTGATCTGGAAACGGACCGTGGCCAGCCAGATGGCCAGCAGCATCAGCACCCTGACCACCCTCACCATCGCCGGGGACAACTACGAACTCCGGGCCACGGGCTCTGTGGTGAAATTCGACGGGTTCCTGAAACTGGCGGACCGGAAGGATGAGGAAAAGGACAAGAAGGTACCGGCCCTGGAAAAAGGCACGGCGCTGAACCTGATCCGGGTGAACGAGGCGGTCCAGCACTTTACGGAACCCCCGGCCAACTTCACCGAAGCCACCCTGGTAAAGGAACTGGAAGAAAAGGGCATCGGCCGGCCCAGCACCTATTCTCCCATCATCCAGACCATCCTGGCCCGGGGCTATGTGGCCAAGGAAGGGAAGAAGCTGCTGCCTACGGAACTGGGGAAACTGACCATCGACATGCTGACCCAGTATTTCTCCCCCTTCATCGATGTGCCTTTCAGCGCCCATATGGAAAGCGAACTGGATGCCATCAGTGAACACCGGACCGACAAGGAGACGGTGCTCCAGGAATTCTACGGTCCTTTTGAAAAGGCCCTGAAGGTGGCGGACGAAAACATCCCGGTGGTGGAAAAACCGGTGATCGTCAGCGACGTGAAATGCGAGAAATGCGGCCGGTTCATGGTGGTGAAGGAGGGGCGCCACGGGAAATTCCTGGCCTGCCCCGGCTTCCCGGAATGCCGGAACACCAAGCCCATCCTGGTGAAGGTGGGGGTGAAGTGCCCCCAGTGCGGCGGGGAACTGATCGAACGGCACAGCAAGACGGGACGGCTGTTCTACGGCTGCGCCAACTATCCCACCTGCCGGTTCACCTCCTGGGACAAACCCACCAGCGAAAAATGCCCCCAGTGCGGCAGCATGATGGTGGAACACAAAGAGCGGAACGGGAAAACGGTGCTCCACTGCAGCAACGAGAAGTGTCCTAATGCCAGTTTGAGAAAAAAATAGGGTGTGTGAAAAAGTTTTTCACACACCGTCACTAGTCATCAGTCACTAGCCGAAGGAAGCCAGCTGACGCTGGCGGAACTTATGGCCTCCCGGAAGGCACATTCACAGAAATTCGCCTTGGCGGATTTCTTCCTTAGGCTGCGGACTAGTGACTAGAGACTAGAGACTAGAGACTGTATTATAGAAAGGTTTATACACATGACCATCCATATTATCGGAGCCGGGCTGGCCGGCTGTGAAGCCGCCTGGCAGCTGACCCGGCGGGGGATCCCGGTGATCCTCCACGAAATGCGCCCGGGAAAAAGCGATCCGGCCCACCATACGGCCCTTTTCAGCGAGCTGGTGTGCAGCAATTCCCTCCGGGCCAACAACATCGAAAATGCTGTAGGCCTCCTGAAAGAAGAGATGCGCCGGCTGGATTCCCTGATCCTTGCCGCCGCTGACGCCCATCAGGTGCCGGCCGGGGGCGCCCTGGCCGTGGACCGGGAAGGATTTGCCCAGGCAGTGACGGCCGCCATCCGGGAAAATCCCCTGGTGACCCTGGTGGAAGAGGAAGTCACCGATTACAGCCGGTTCGCCCCGGAAGACTACGTGATCACCGCTTCCGGACCGCTGACCAGCGGGGCTCTCTCGGAAGCCATCCAGCAGCTGGTGAAGAAGGATTACTTCCATTTCTTCGATGCGGCGGCTCCCATCGTCACGGTGGATTCCCTGGACCAGGAAAAGGTCTACAAGGCTTCCCGGTATGACAAGGGGGAGGCGGCCTACTACAACTGCCCCTTCACCAAAGAGGAGTACATCCGGTTCTGGCAGGAACTGTGCCGGGCGGAAACGGCTCCGGTGAAGGATTTCGAGCACAATGTGTTCGAAGCCTGCATGCCCATTGAGGAAATGGCCCTTCGGGGAGAGGACACCATGCGCTTCGGCCCCCTGAAACCGGTGGGGCTGCCGGATCCCCGGACCGGGGAGGACCCTTATGCGGTGGTCCAGCTGCGCCAGGACAACGGGGCGGGGACCCTGTACAACATTGTGGGCTTCCAGACCCATCTGAAATGGCCGGAACAGAAACGGGTGTTCCGGATGATCCCAGGTCTGGAAAATGCGGAATTCGTCCGCTACGGGGTTATGCACAAGAATTCCTATCTGAACAGCCCCCTGCTGCTGAATCCGGATTATTCCCTCCGGGAGCGGCCCCATTTCTATTTCGCCGGCCAGATGACCGGGGTGGAAGGGTATGTGGAAAGCGCTGCTTCCGGTCTGGCAGCGGGCATCTATGCGGCCCGGGCCATGGCCGGGAAGCCGCCGGTGCTGTTCCCCCGGGAAACCGCCATAGGGGCCCTGAGCCACTACATCAGCAACCCGGAAGTGAAGCATTTCCAGCCCATGAACATCAACTTCGGACTGATCGCTCCCTGGGACGGACCCAGGATCCGGGGCAAAAAAGAGAAAAATGCGGCCATAGCGGCCAGAAGTCTAAAATTTCTCGAAATTGTAAAAAATAACTTGCATGATTAGTCTGAATATGGTAGTATGAATTGTCGGGAATTCAATACAATTCGTACAATTTGAGGCGTGCCATGGAACAGACAAAAAGCCGCCTGCCGGATGGCTCCGGGGAAAAGTGGCCGGAGGATTTTGCCCTTTATCTGGAAGTGGAAAAGGACGATTCTCCCCTGACCATCGAGAACTATCTGGCGGATATCCGGCATTTCAAAGAGTTTATGGCCCAGCGGACCGAAGATTTCCGCTGGCCTCAGGTAACGGTCCTGGACATCCGTTCCTATCTTGCCCAGATGCATGACAGGGACCTGTCCCGGCGGACCATTGCCCGGCGGATTTCCTCCCTGCGGTCCTTCTACCGGTATCTCCGGCGGGAAGGCCGGGTGAAGACCAACCCCTTTACCCGGGTGAGGACCCCCAAACTGGAAAAGAAGCTGCCTGTGTTTTTGGAAGAATTCGAAATCAATCTCCTGCTGCGGATGCCGGACTGCACCACCGTCCTGGGCCGCCGGGACAGGGCCATCCTGGAATTCCTCTATTCCACAGGCTGCCGTGTTTCGGAACTGGTGGGACTTACGCTGACCCGGGTGGATCTGGGCAACCGGTATGCCATCCTGCTGGGGAAGGGACGGAAGGAACGGCTGGTGCCTCTGGGCCATCCCTGTGTGGCGGCCATGGAGGACTATCTCCGGCACAGCCGGGGGACGCTGATGGAAAAATACCAGGCGCCCCGTCACCAGACCGTCTTCGTGAACAGCCGGGGCCGGCCTCTCAGCGCCCGGAGCGTACGGAGGATCCTGGACAAATATGTGGAAATGACAGCCCTGCAGAAGCATGTGAGCCCCCACACCATCCGGCACACCTTTGCCACCCATCTGCTGGACCACGGAGCGGATCTGCGGGCGGTGCAGGAACTGCTGGGCCATGTGAGCCTTTCCACCACGCAAATCTACACGCATGTGACGGCGGAGCGTCTTACCGCCGTTTATGAAAAACATCATCCAAGGGCCTAGGAGGGACCAATTATGTTGCCATTACTGGAAAAAACGAGAATGATCAACAAACTGCTGCAGAACACGGAAACCGTCAGCTACAAAAAGATGGCGGAAGTGCTCAAGGACGTGATCAAGGCAAACATCTACATCGTCTCCAGCGAGGGAGAGCTGCTGGGCTACTCCATCCTGGACGGCTTTGAATGTGAGCTGATGATCAAAAAGGTGCTGGACGTGGGCAAATTCCCCGCCGACTATGTAAAATGGCTGGAAGGGATCCGGGAGACTTCTTCCAACTACCGTCTGGTGAAGAACATGTGCGCTTTCAGCGAAGGGACCAAATGCCTGTTTGAAAGCAAATACACCACGGTGGTGCCCATTTTCGGCAACGGTGTCCGTCTGGGTACCCTGATCCTGGGCAAATTCAAGAAGGAATTCGTGGACAGCGACCTGCTGCTCAGCGAATATGCCGCCACTGTCATCGGTATGCAGCTGCTCCATGACAAGGCCATGCACATCGAAGAAGCCAGCCGGAAGAAGGCCATGGTCCAGATCGCCTTCTCCAACCTGAGCTACAGCGAACTGGAAGCCATCTCCGAAATCCTCAAGGCGCTGCCCGGGGACGAAGGACTGCTGGTGGCCAGCAAGATCGCCGACCAGGCCGGCATCACCCGGAGCGTCATCGTCAACGCCCTGCGGAAATTCGAAAGTGCCGGGGTACTGGAAACCGAATCCCTGGGGATGAAGGGGACCTATGTGCGGATCCTCAACGAATACCTCCGGGACGGGCTGAAGGAACACAAGAAATAAGAAGGAATTTTAGGGAAAGGGTCAGGCTGCAGGGGCAGTTTGACCCTTTTTCTCCTTTATGGTAGTATGATAGGGATATGGGGCTGCTGCTCTGGCAGCGGCCCCGTCAGCGGTCAGCTGTCAACGGTCAGCGGCCGAAGGAGGCCGGCCCAGCCGGCTTTGATAGAAGAAAACCTATGGAAAGGAAATTTTCCCTATGCTCAATCTGGATGCGTCTCTGGTCTACCGGATCCCGGCGCTGCTGTTTACCATCACCGTCCATGAATATGCCCACGGGGCCATGTCCGCCAGCCTGGGGGATCCCACTCCGGAAGGGGACGGACGGCTTACCATGAATCCCCTGGCCCATCTGGATCTGATCGGGTCCCTGATGCTGATCCTGGTGGGGTTCGGCTGGGCCAGGCCGGTGCGGGTGGATCCCCGGTACTATGCCAATCCCCGGAAGGGAATGCTGCAGGTGGCTTTCGCCGGTCCGGCCAGCAACCTGCTGGTCACCTTCCTGGCCATGTTCCTCCAGCTGTTCCTGGCCCGGTATTTCAACGCCGGCCGGGGAGTGCTGCTGTTCTTGAACTGGCTTATGCTTTATAATGTATGGTTTGCCTTTTTCAATCTGCTGCCCATTCCGCCCATGGATGGGTACAATGTGCTGCGGACCTGGCTGCCCCTGGACAAGAGCCTGGCCTATGAACGGCTGGTGGGGCCCTACAGCAATCTGCTGCTGATCGTCCTGTGTTTCACCGGCATCGTCAGTGTGGTGGTGTCGCCCCTGTCCACCCTGTTTCTCCAGCTGTGCCGGGGGATCCTGGCACTGTTCCTGTTCTGACCGGGAAGAAGGCAGCCTGTGTATCAAGTGAAACTGGCGGATTTCGAAGGGCCTCTGGACCTTCTGATCCATCTCATTGAAAAAGACAAGATCGACATCTACGATATTCCCATCGTTTCCGTGACGGAGCAGTATGTGGCCTATCTCAATGCCATGCAGGAATACAACCTGGATGTGGCCAGCGAATTCCTGCTGATGGCGGCCATGCTGCTCCAGATCAAATCCCGGATGCTGCTGCCCAAGCCCCCGGCGGAGGAAGGGGAAGAAGAGGCGGATCCCCGGCAGATGCTGGTGGACATGCTGGTGGAATACCGGAAGACCAAAAAGCTGGCCCAGGCCCTGCGGGAATGTCTCCAGCGGGCCAGTCTCCATACGGCCCGGTCTCCGGAACCCCAGGGCAGGGTGCTCCAAAAGGTGAAACGGTACGGGCTGGGGGATCTGCTCCGGGCCCTGGCGGGCCTTCTGCCCCGGCAGGAAGAGGGGGATACGGTGATCCCCCGGCAGGAATTCCCCATCCAGGACCGGATGGAGGCCATCCGGGACGCCCTGCACAGCCGGAAGGGAAACCTGGACTTCCGGCAGCTGCTCCAGGACCGGAAAAACCACAGCGAGGTAATCGCCACCTTCCTGGCGGTGCTGGAACTGCTGCGGCTGAAGGAAATCGAACTGATCCAGGAGGAGCCCTTCGGACCCATGGTCCTGGAGCCCCGGAAGGAGGCAACCCATGAAACTCACCAAGACCGCTGAAATGGAAGCCCTGCTGTTTGCCAGCGGGGATCCCCTGACCCTGGAGCGGGCGGCAGGGGCCCTGTTCATCACCCAGGATGAGGCGGCCCGTCTTCTGGAAGAGCTCCAGCAGCAGTACCGGCAGGCGGACCGGGGCATCCAGCTGCGGAAAGTGGCCGGAGGCTGGCAGCTGGTGACCAAGAAGGAGGCCGCCGGGCTGGTCCGCCGGCTCCAGGAAAAACAGGAAGTGAAATTGTCCAACGCGGCCATGGAGACCCTGGCCATCGTGGCCTTCAAACAGCCGGTGACCAAAAGTGAAATGGAGGCCATCCGGGGGGTGAAAGTGGACGGGGTGCTCAGTACCCTGGTGGAACTGGACCTGGTGGGGGAAGTGGGCCGGAAGGAAGTGATCGGCCGCCCCATCCTGTACGGGACTACGGAAGAATTTTTGCGGGTGTTCGGACTGGATTCCCTGGAAGACCTGCCCCAGCTGCCGGATGAGGTGCTGGAAGGCCGCTTGGAAGGACCGGAACCCTTATTTGACTGACGGAAAGGAATTGCAGAACCAATGGAACAGACCAAGGAACGGCTGCAGAAAGTCATGGCAGCGGCCGGTGTGGCATCACGCCGGGAATGTGAAAAGATCATCCTGGCAGGACGGGTCCAGGTGAACGGGAAACCGGTGACGGAACTGGGCACCCGGGTGGGGAAGGCGGACCGGATCACCGTGGACGGGAAAGCCCTCCACCGGAAAAGCGCCCGGCACACCTATCTGCTGTACAAGCCCCGGGGGGTGGTGACCACCATGAAGGATCCCCAGGGCCGGCGGACAGTGGCGGACCTGATGGCCGGGCTCCATCAGCGGCTGTACCCGGTGGGGCGGCTGGATTACCTGACCGAAGGGCTGCTGCTGATGACCAACGACGGGGAACTGGCCCAGCATCTGACCCATCCCAGCCACCATGTAGACAAGACCTATGAAGTGGAAGTCCACGGCCGGGTGCCGGAAGAAAAACTGGATGTGCTGCGGCTGGGGGTGCCCCTGGAAGATGGGCTCACGGCGCCGGCGGTGGTCTATGTGAAGAAGTGGGATCCGGAAAAGAACCTGACCTGGTTCACGGTGACCATCCATGAGGGAAGGAACCGGCAGGTCCGGCGGATGTGCGATTTCATCGGGTTCCCGGTGAAATCCCTGAAACGGATCCAGGTGGGGACCCTGACCCTGGAAGGCATGAAAAAGGGAGAATTCCGGGAACTGACTCCGGAAGAAGTGGCCTCCCTGGAAAGCCCGGTGGAGAAATGACCCGGGTGATCGTGGTGGGGGCCGGGGCCGCCGGGATCCTGGCAGCCATCAAGGCGGCGGAAAACGGAGCCCGGGTGCTCCTTCTGGAAAAAATGGCCATGCCCGGCCGGAAGCTGATGATCACCGGCAAGGGCCGTTGCAACATCACCAATGCCTGTGACATGAGGGATATGATCCCCATGATCCCCGGAAACGGAAAATTTTTATTTGGGGCTTTTCATACCTTCACCAATCGGGATATAATGGAACTGTTGGAGGAAAACGGCCTGCCGGTGAAAGTGGAACGGGGCGGCCGGGTGTTCCCCCAGAGCGACCGGGCCCTGGATGTGGTGGATACCCTGAAGAAGATCCTCCGGAAAAAGAAAGTGGAGCTGCGGACCAACACCCGGGTCCGGGATCTGGTCCTGGAAGGCGGCCGGGTCACCGGGGTGGTCACCGGGGACGGCCGGACCCTGGCGGCGGATGCGGTGGTGATCACCACCGGCGGCGCTTCCTATCCCCGGACCGGTTCCACAGGGGACGGCTATGGACTGGCCCGGGAAGCCGGCCACACCATTGTGACTCCCCGTCCGGCCCTGGTGCCCCTGGAAAGCGATGATCCGGAAATCCGGGCCCTCCAGGGCCTGAGCCTGCGAAACGTGCGGGGGACACTGCTCCAGGGCAGCAGGGTACTGGGGCAGGAATTCGGGGAGATGCTGTTCACCCATTTCGGGGTCAGCGGTCCCATCATCCTTACCCTGTCCCGGGCGGCTTCCACCGCCTGGAAGAAGGATCCCCAGGCCATCCTGGATCTGGCCATCGACCTGAAGCCGGCTCTGACGCCGGAACAGCTGGATGCCCGGATCCAGCGGGATTTTGCCAAATACAGCCGGAAACAGCTGAAGGCCGGGCTCCATGACCTGCTGCCCCAGAGCCTGATCCCGGTGATCATCGATGCTGCCTGCCTGAAGCCGGAGCAGGAAGTGAACCAGATCACCCGGAAGGAACGGCAGCGGCTGGTGGAGACCCTGAAAGCCTTCATGGTGCCCCTTTCCGGCACCCGTCCCCTGGCGGAAGCCATTGTCACCGCCGGGGGCGTCAGCACCAAAGAAATCAATCCCTCCACCTTTGCTTCCAAAAAGGTGCCCAACCTGTACTTTGCGGGAGAAGTGATGGATGTGGATGGATATACCGGCGGCTACAACCTCCAGGCAGCCTTTTCGTCGGGCTGCGTGGCAGGGACCCATGCCGCCCTGGATGGAAAAGAGGAATCTGTGTGAAAAAAATCATCATTGCCATCGATGGCCCGGCCGGGGCCGGGAAAAGCACCATTGCCAAAAAAGTGGCGGCCCTCCTGGGCTATGCCTATATCGACACGGGCGCCATGTACCGTACGGTAACCCTGCGCTTCCTGGAAAGCGGTCTGCCTTTCAGTGAAGCGGCGGTGACGGCCATTGCGGAAAAGATTTCCATTACCTTCCGGTATGGGAACGGGGTGAACCGGGTGTTTGCGGACGGGGAAGAAGTCACCGATGCCATCCGCAGCCTGGAAGTGTCCCGGAACGTGTCCAAAGTGGCAGCCGTGGGCGGTGTGCGCACAGCCATGGTGGCGGCCCAGCGGAAGATCGGCAATCAGGGCGGGGTGGTCATGGACGGCCGGGACATCGGCACCGTGGTGTTCCCCCAGGCGGAACTGAAGGTGTTCCTTACCGCTTCCGTGGAGGAACGGGCCCGGCGCCGGTACCTGGAACTGAAGGAAAAAGGCACGGAGGTATCCCTGGAAGACCTGGAACAGCGCATTGCCCAGCGGGATGCCCTGGATGAGAACCGGGAAATCTCTCCCCTCCGGTGTGCGGAAGATGCCCGGTATCTGGATTCCACCAGCCTGACCATTGATCAGGTGACGGAAAAAATCGCGGCCATGGCCAGAGAGGTGCTGTAGTATGTGGTACCGGTTTGTCCAGCTGCTGTTTTCCATCCTGTTCCGGATCATTTACCGGCTCCGGGTCATCGGCCGGGAGAACATCCCCAGGAAGGGTCCGGTGGTCATCGCCTGCAACCATGTGAGCCTGCTGGATCCGCCCATGGTGGGTACGGCCTCTTCCCGGCCCGTCCATTTCATGGCCAAAAGCGAACTGTTCGTGCCGGTGCTGGGGACCCTGTACAAAAGCCTGGGGGCCTTTCCGGTCCACCGGGGCGCCGGGGATGCCCATGCCATCCGGACAGCGCTCACCATCCTGAAGCATCAGGAAGTGCTGGGGATCTTTCCGGAAGGGCACCGGAGCCGGGACGGGAAACTGGGGAAAGCCCAGCCCGGAGCCCTGGCCATCGCCCTGAAGGGCAAGGCGGAAGTGGTGCCCGCCTGCATCCTGGGCAGCGACCTGAAGCACCGGAAGAGTTTCTGGCCCCGGATCACCGTGGTGTTCGGCAAGCCCATGAAACTGGAAAATGAACAGGGAAATAAATTGAAAGTGGAGGAGCTGAGCGAAGAGCTGATGAGGGAAATCCAGGCTCTGATGGATGCGCACAGCGAAAATTGACGGATGAAAATCTATGTTGCAGACCCCTGCGGCTTCTGTTATGGTGTAAAAAGAGCAATAAACGTTGCAGAAGTGCAAGCAAAAGGGTATAATGATAGTATTGCCACTCTGGGTGAATTGGTTCATAATCCCCGTGTTGTAGAAAAACTGAAACAGCAAGGTGTAGAATGCAAGGAGAAGCTGGCGCAATTCGCGGCTGGCGATACAGTCATATTCCGTTCCCACGGTGTGGGGCCCGCTCTCTACGAGGAGGCCCGGCAGCGGGAACTGAACGTCATCGATGCCACTTGTCCTCATGTGCGGAAAGCACAGAAAACGGCTGCTGAACTGGCAGGTGAAGGCCGTTTTGTCATCATTGTTGGGGAAAAGCGTCATCCTGAGGTGCAAAGTATCAAGGCTTGGGCAGGCAGCGATTCTGTGGTCATTGAAACATCCGATGACCTTGGATCTCTTCCTGAAAAAGATAAGTTTGGGGTAGTCAGTCAGACGACTTTTGAAGCTGAGAAGTTTAACCTTCTGCTTCGAATGGCTCAGGAGAAACGTCCGGGCGACTATAAAGTCGTGCGAACCATTTGCACTGCCACCGCAGAACGACAGGCTGCCGCACGGCAGCTGGCAGGGAAAACAGATGCTTTCTTCGTATTTGGCGGCAAGAACAGCGCGAACACGAGACATCTGTGGGAACTGGCCAGGGAAATCAATCCCCGTTCCTATCTTTTGCAGGACGCCAGTGAGATCACGGGACCGATGCTGGCCGGAGCACAAAAAATTGGCATCACTGCTGGCGCATCGACGCCGCAGGAAATTATTGAGGAGGCTATTGGAACTATGGAAACGATGGAAAGTTTGTTGGGCGAACAGGAATGCATGAAATTGCACATTGGCATGATTGTGGAGGCTACCGTGGTAGAAGTGACCGATGATGAGGTCGTGGTAGACTTCGGGTATCAGAGTGAAGGGTCTGTGGCCTTCGACCAATGGACTTTGGGTGGTACCAAGGACACCGTAGCCCCCACTGTGAAACCGGGCGACAAAGTGACCCTGAAAGTCATTGCCAGCGAAAACCAGGATGGTCTGGTTGTCCTGAGCAGAACCAAAGCGGAAGCCGATCAGGCCTGGCTGAAACTGCCGGAAGAACTGGCTGACAAGAAGACCGTTCAGGTCAAGGGCCTGCGGGCTGTCAAAGGCGGCCTGACTGTTTCCTACGAAGGACTGACTGGCTTCATCCCCGCTTCCCACCTGGATCTGAAGCATGTGGATGATGTAAAAGAATATGAAGGCAAGGATCTGGAAGTTTCTCTGCTGGAAATCAATCCGGAAAAGAAACGTCTGGTATTCTCCCGCAGAAACGTTCTGCGTGAAGAACGGGCTGCCAAGAACGCTGCCTGGAAGGAAGAAAGAGCCAAACGGGAAGAAGAACGTCATGAAGCCCTGGAAAAAGCTTTCCAGACCTTCCATGAAGGCGAAACCGTTGAAGGGACCATCAAGAGCATCGTTGATTTCGGTATGTTCGTGGAAATCGCTCCCATGGTCCAGGGCCTGGTGCACATCTCTGAAGTGTCCTGGGACCGCAGCGTGAAACCGGCTGACCTGTACAAAGTAGGCGAAAAGATCAACGTGTACATCAAAGGCCTGGACGAAGAAAAAGGCCGTATCAGCCTGTCCGTCAAGGCTCTCCAGGAAGATCCCTGGGTGGCTGCCGCCAAGGAATTCCGCGTGGGTGATGTAGTGACCGGTACCGTTGTACGGTTCCTGCCCTTCGGCGCCATTGTAAAACTGAACGACAAGAACGAAGGCATGATCCACATTTCCGAAATCGCTGAACAGCGGATCGACAAACCGGAAGATGTTCTGGAAATCGGTCAGGAAGTAAAGGTCAAAGTCCTGCGTGTGGATACCGAACACAAGAAGATTGCCCTGAGCATCACCAAAGCCAAGGAAGATGCAGAAAAGGCTGAAATGCGTCAGTATCTGGGCAAGAAGAGCACTCTGTCCCAGGGCCTGGGCGAAAAACTGGCCGAAGCAGAAGCGGAAGCCCATAAATAAGTAAGAGAGGTTTGTCATAGATGAAAAGCCGGGAGAGCCGTAAAATCGATCATATCAAGTATGCCCTGCACCTTGAGGATGGTCCTTGCGCCACCGGCTTTTCTGATATGCAGGTGATGCACTGCTGCCTGCCCCAGGTGGACCGGCGGAAAGTGGACCTTTCCGTGAGCCTGCCCGGGGTGGGGACCCTGTCCCAGCCCCTGGTGATCGACGCCATCACCGGCGGGGCGGAGGCCGTAAAGTCCATCAACCGGGATCTGGCGGTGGTGGCCCGGGAAACCGGGTGCGCCATGGCCGTGGGGTCCCAGTACGGGGCTGTGCGGAAAGGGCTGTATGCAGACACCTACCAGGTGGTCCGGAGGGAGAATCCCAAGGGTGTGGTCTTTGCCAACGTGAGCGCGCTGGCCACTCCGGAGGAAGCCCGGCGGGCCGTGGACATGGTGGAAGCCCAGGCACTGGAGATCCATCTCAACAGTGCCCAGGAACTGGCCATGGAAGAAGGGGACCGGGATTTTTCCCGGTGGCTGGAGCAGATTGCAGCCATCTGCAGCCAGTCGGAAGTCCCTGTGATCGTGAAGGAAACAGGCTGCGGCATGGCCCGGGAAGAAGCCAGACGCCTGCTGGACTGCGGGGTATCCATCCTGGATACCGGCGGAGCCGGCGGGACCAATTTCCCGGCCATCGAAGGCTGCCGCTATCCGGAAGGGAACCGGGAACTGTCCCAGTGGGGCATTCCCTCGGCGCTGTCCCTTTTGGAAACCGTGGAAGCCAAAGGCTGGCAGAACGGAATCATCGCTTCCGGCGGAATCCGGTCGGCCCTGGATGTGTTCCGGGCCCAGGTGCTGGGAGCCAATGCAGTGGGGATGGCTGGAAATATCCTGCGTCTTGTCCGGGAAGGCGGGACCCTGTTGGCCATCCAACGGATACGGCAGCTCCTGGAAGCTGTCAAAGATTTCTACACCCTTACCGGGTGCACCAGAGGGACGGAGCTGCGGCAGGTCCGGTATTATTTTACCGGGGACCTGGCCGCGGCAGTCCGTTCTTTTTCCTACGGGGAAAAACGAATTTAACTGAAAGAGGTTCTTTTTCATGAGCAAACCCATAGTTGCCATTGTCGGCAGACCCAATGTCGGCAAATCAACACTATTTAACATATTTGCCGACAGCCGGATCTCCATTGTGGAAGATACCCCCGGCGTGACCCGTGACCGTCTCTATGCCGATGCGGAATGGCTGGACCGGAAGTTCACCATGGTGGATACCGGCGGCATCGAGATGCAGAACACCGATTCCATTGCCGTATCCATCCGGCAGCAGGCGGAAGTGGCTGTACGGGAAGCGGATGTGATTTTGTTTGTGTGTGATGCCCGGACGGGGATCACCAATGACGATATGGAAGTGGCCAAGATGCTCCGGCAGTCCAGAAAACCGGTGGTCCTGGCGGTGAACAAGGCGGATACGCCCAAGCAGGAAGCGGAAGCCTACGAATTCTACAATCTGGGCATCGGGGAACCCTACCTGATTTCCGCCTCCAACCGGCTGAATCTGGGGGATCTCCTGGATGCGGTGGTGGAAAAGTTCCCGGAAGAAGGGGACGAGGACGATGACAGCGAAGACGTGATCAAGGTGGCCATCATCGGCCGCCCCAATGTGGGGAAATCTTCCATCTTCAACGACATCATCGGCCAGACCCGGTCCATTGTCAGCGACGTGGCCGGGACCACCCGGGACGCCATCGACGTGCCAGTGGAAAAAGACGGCCAGACCTATCTGTTCATCGATACTGCCGGTATGCGCCGGAAGGGGAAAATCGACGAACCCATCGAAAAATACAGCATCATCCGGACCCTCCGGGCGGTGGACCGGAGCGACGTGGTGCTGCTGGTGCTCAACGCCGTGGAAGGGATCACGGAACAGGACAAGAAAATCGCCGGCTATGCCCATGAAGCGGGCAAGGGGATCGTAATCGTGGTGAATAAATGGGATCTGTATCCCAACAAGACCGTCATGTCCACGGAAGAGTTCACCAAACAGATCCGCCATGAGCTGATCTTCATGCCCTATGCCAATGTGGTGTACGTGTCCGCCCTGACCCAGCAGCGGATCAGCCGTCTGCCGGAAATGATCAAGGATGCGGCGGAAGCCAACGCCATGCGGATTTCCACCAGCGTGCTGAACCAGGTGGTCACCGACGCAGTGGCCATGAACCAGCCGCCCATGGAAAAGGGCAAACGGCTGAAGATCCTCTACACCACCCAGGTGAAGGTAAAGCCGCCCACCTTCGTGATTTTCTGCAACGAACCGGAAATCATGCATTTCTCCTATCAGCGGTATCTGGAAAACCAGCTGCGGGAAGCCTTCGGGTTCAAAGGCACTCCCATCAACATCATCGTCCGGGGCAAGAACGAGGACGAGGCGTAAGGACGGTCGATCACTATGGATTATCTGCTCAGTGGGGTCATCGGGTATCTCCTGGGATCCGTTTCCTGCGGCCTGCTTCTGGTGAAGCTGATCTGCGGCATCGATATCCGGGATTACGGCAGCCACAACATCGGAGCCACCAACGTGTTCCGGACCGTAGGGGCCCGGATGGCATCCTTCGTGCTCCTGGGAGACCTGCTCAAGGGTGTGCTGGCTCTTTATCTGGTGAACCATTATGTTTCCTCTGATTTGACGGTGCTGATCCTGTGCGCCACCTGTGCCATCCTGGGACACAGTTTTTCCTGGATGTGCGGGTTCAAAGGAGGCAAGGGTGTGGCCACCGGTCTGGGGATCCTGCTGTACTTCATGCCGGAAGTGGCGGTGTTTGCCCTGACCATCTGGCTGGCCACGGTGTTCGTCACCCGGTATGTGTCCCTGGGGTCCATCCTGGCGGCTCTGGCGGCGCCTTTTTCCGCCTGGTATCTGGGCTATGACGGCCGGCTTGTGGCCTTTGTGGGCCTGTGTGCCGCCGTAGTGGTGGCCCGCCATTACCAGAACATGATCCGCCTGAAAAACGGAACCGAAAGCAAGATCCGGCAGGGGCATTGGAAGAAATGATAGGGGTGTGAAAGGATTCACACCCCGGTCGCGGGCCTTGGGTCGCGGATTGCGGCCAAAGGGGCTGTTGCCCAGGCAACAGTCCCTTTTTTAATGCAAAGGAGTTGAAACGATGAAAGCAGCAGTCATTGGAGCCGGCAGCTGGGGGACGGTACTGGCCCAGATCCTGGCGGACAATGGACGGGAGGTGGCCCTTTGGGCCCGGAACCCGGAAAAAGCGGCCCGGATCCGGGAAACCCGGTGCAATGCCGATTATCTGCCGGATTTCCGGCTGTCCCCTTCCATTCAGGTTACCGCAGACCTGCAGGAAGCCCTGGAGGGCGCTGAAGTGCTGGTGTTCGTGGTGCCCTCCAAGGGCATGGGGACCATTGCCCGGCAGGCGGCCCGCTTCACCGATTGCCGCAGCCAGGTGATCCTGTCCTGTACCAAGGGGTTCGATTTGTCCACCCACAAGCTGATGACGGATATTCTGGAGGAGACATTCCCTCACGCCCGGGCCATTGCTGCCCTCAGCGGGCCCAACCTGGCCCGGGAAATCGCCCAGAAGCAGCCGGCGGCCACGGTGATCGCCTGCCGGAACATGAAGGAAGCCCGGTTCCTCCAGCAGTGCTTCCTGACCCCCTATTTCCGGCCCTATACTTCTCCGGATCTGATCGGGGTGGAGCTGTGCGGCTGTGTAAAGAACTGCATCGCCCTGGTGGGAGGCATGCTCTCCGGCATGGGCTTCGGAGAAAATGCCCAGGCCGGGCTGATCACCCGGGGCCTGGCGGAGCTCACCCGTCTGGGGATGAAGTTGGGGGCCCACCGGGCCACCTTTTTCGGATTGGCTGGGGTGGGGGATCTGATTGCCACCTGCACCAGTCCTCTCAGCCGGAACCGGTCCGCCGGCTATGCCCTGGCTCGGGGAAAGACCCTGGAAGAGATTACCGGAGGCACCCGGATGGTCATCGAAGGCATCAACGCCACTCCGGTGGTCCGGGAGCTGGCCCGGACCCATCAGGTGGAAATGCCCATCATCGAACAGCTGTACCAGGTGCTGTTCCAGGGCAAGGACGTGAAACGGGCCATTGAAGACCTGATGAAAAGAACATTGAAGAAAGAGTAGCATTCTGCAGAACCGTATGATATAATGTCTACCTAGGAAGGATTAACATTCTTGTGGAAAGGATAGATTACACATGAACAACGAGAGGAAATCGGAATTTTACTTAGTCAGAGAGGAAATTCTTCCGGAAGCAATCAAAAAGACCATCCTGGTAAAGGAGATCCTGAAACGGGGAAAGATGAAGACGGTGAACGAAGCCGTAAGCAAGGTGGGGCTCAGCCGCAGTGCTTACTACAAATACAAGGATTATGTATTCCCGTTCTATGATGCCAGCAAGGAAAAAGTCATCACCATCTCCCTGCTGCTGGAACATAAGCCCGGGGTTCTTTCCAGTGTGCTCAATACCATTGCTGCAGACGGAGGCAGCGTGATCACCATCAACCAGGGCGTGCCTCTCCAGGGAGTGGCCAACACCACCATTTCCGTGGAGACCAAATACCTGAACATCGATATGGAAGCCCTGATGGACAAGCTGCGCCTCATCGAAGGGGTGAAGCGGCTGGATGTACTGGGCCAGGTGGATTAATGGTTGTGAAATTCAATTTCACAACCTGTCACTAGTCACTAGCTGAAGGGTAAAATTTGCCAGGGGCAAATTTTTTCCAACGGCTGCAGACTAGGGACTAGAGACTAGAGACTAAAGACTCTTATAGGTGTATAGAACCATTTCGGGCTGCCCCTGTGGCAGCCCTTATTAACCGGGGAGGATGAGGGTATGGCGAATAAAATGAAACAGATCAACATTGGACTGCTGGGCGCCGGCACCGTTGGGGGCGGCGTGATCCTGGTGCTGAACCAGAACCGGGACCTGATCACGGAACGGGTAGGAGCGGAAATCCGGATCAAAAAAGTCCTGGCCCGTCATCCGGAAAAAGTCCGGGCCCTGGATGCCAGTCTGCCCACCACCGACAAGATCGAGGACATCGTCAACGATCCGGACATCAGCATCGTGGTGGAACTGATGGGACGGGAACATCCGGCCCTGGAATACATGGAAGCCGCCCTCCGGGGCGGGAAGAACGTGGTTACCGCCAACAAGGATGTGGTGGCCACCCACGGGAAGGAACTGTTCGAACTGGCAGCCGCCCACCATGTGGATTTTCTGTTTGAAGCCGCCGTGGCCGGGGGCATCCCCATTATCCGTCCTCTGAAGGAAAGCCTGGCCGCCAACCGGATCAGCAAGATCATGGGGATCATCAACGGCACCACCAACTACATGCTCACCAAGATGACCCAGGAGCACATGGATTTTGCGGAAGTGCTGAAGGAAGCCCAGGACAAGGGCTATGCGGAAAGCGACCCCACCGCCGATGTAGGCGGTTTCGACGCAGCCCGGAAAATCGCCATCCTGGCCTCCATTGCCTTCAACAGCCGGGTGGGGCTGGACGATGTGTACGTGGAAGGCATCGACAAGATCTCTTCCCGGGACATTGAATATGCCGATGAACTGGGCTATGTGATCAAGCTTCTGGGCATTGCCAAGCAGAAGGAGGGCAAGGGCGTCAGCGCCCGGGTCCATCCCACCATGCTCCGGAAGGACCATCCTCTGGCCACGGTCAACGATGTGTTCAACGCCGTGTACGTGGAAGGCCAGCCGGTGGGCGAAGCCATGTTCTTCGGCCGGGGGGCCGGACGGATGCCCACGGCCAGTGCCGTTTGCGGGGACATCATCGAAAGCACCCGGAACATCCTGGCCGGCTGCACTGGCCGGGTGGGCTGCACCTGCTACGAAGCCAAACCCATGCTGCCCCCGGAAGAAATCATCTCCCCCTGCTACATCCGGATGCTGGTGGAAGATCAGCCCGGGGTATGGGCCACCATTGCCTCCGCCTTCGGGGAAAACAAGGTCAGCCTGAAAACCGTTGTCCAAAAACGGTCCCTGGGCACCCTGGCGGAAATCGTGGTGATCACCTACGGGGTATCGGAATTTGCCCTGCGGAAAGCCGCCGACGCCCTGTCCAAACTGGCTGTAGTGGCCCGGATCTGCAACATCATCCGGGTGGAAGACAGCACCCTGGAATGAGGAAGAGGGGCTGATCATGGCAGATATGCGCAGAAAAGTCACGGTACGGGTCCCGGCCACTTCCGCCAACTGCGGACCTGGGTTCGACTGCCTGGGACTGGCCTGTACCCTGTACAATGTATTTACCTATGAACTGGTGCCGGAAGGGGAAGGGGTCACGGCCACGGCCGAAGGCCAGGATTCCGCATCCCTGCCCCAGGGCCGGAACAACCTGGCGGCTTCCGCCTTCTACACCCTGTGGGAGAAGCTGGGCCAGCCGGCCACCGGACTGCGGATCACGTCCCGGATCCAGGTGCCCGTATCCCGGGGCCTGGGCAGCAGCTCCACAGCCATTGTGGCCGGGCTGACCGCAGCCAATGCACTGGCCGGGAACCCTCTTTCCAAAGAAGAGCTGGTGACGGAAGCCACCTTGATTGAAGGCCATCCGGACAATGTGGCCCCGGCCATTCTGGGAGGCATCACCGTGAACGTGATGGAAGGGGGCAAAGTGGAGAGCCTGAAACTGGCCCTGGCCAAACCTCTCCAGCTGGTGGTGCTGGTGCCTTCCCTGCCCCTGCCCACCTCCAAGGCCCGGGCGGCCCTGCCCAAGCAGGTGCCCCACCGGGATGCGGTGTACAATGTGAGCCGGGCGGCCCTCCTGGTAGGGTCCCTGCTTACCGGGGACTACCATTTCCTGCGGACGGCCCTGGAAGACAGACTCCATCAGCCCTACCGGCTGCCCCTGATCCCCGGGGCGGAGGAAGCCCTGGAAGGGGCCCGGCAGGCCGGTGCCTACAACGGGATCATTTCCGGTGCCGGTTCCACCCTGCTGGCCTATGTGCCGGCGGATACCGATGCCCGGAAAGTGGGGGAGGCCATGGCCGAACCCTTCCGGAAGCGGAATATGGAAACGGCCCTGCATTATCTGGACATCGATCCGGAAGGGGCCAAAGTCATCGAATAAGGAGGAATCGTCCATGCTGCAGTTCCATTACATCCATCATGCCTGTTTCACCCTGTGTGACGGAAAAACCACCCTGCTGTTCGATCCGTACCTGGAAGGGAACCCGGAAGGACTGAAGCCGGAGGACCTGAAAGCGGACGTGATCTTTGTTTCCCATTACCACGGAGACCATCTGGGCGCGGCTTACGAGATCGCCAAAGCCAATGACGCCCTGATCGTTTCCACCGCGGAAATCGCCAACGATGCGGCGGCCCACGGGCTCCGGTCCCACGCCATGCACCTGGGGGGCACCCATACCTTCCCCTTCGGCCGGGTGCGGGTGACTCCGGCTTTCCACGGCAGCGGCATTGCCGGAGGGCACGCCTGCGGATTCATTGTGGAATTTGGCGGGAAAACCGTGTATTTTGCCGGAGACACCAGCGTGTTCGGGGATATGGCCCTTTTGTCCCGGCTGGAAACCATCGATGCGGCCCTGCTGCCCATCGGGGACAACTACACCATGGGGCCCGAAGATGCCCGGCTGGCAGCGGAACTGCTGAACGTGCCGCTGGTGATTCCCATCCATTACAATACCTGGCCCATCATCGCCCAGGATCCGGAAGCTTTCAAGAAAGAAGTGGAAGCCACCACCCAAAGCAAAGTGCTGGTGGTGGAACCGGGGAAGACGGTGGAATTGTAAGGGGTCTGCTGCCGGTGGAGCCGAACTGTCAACTGTCAGCTGTCAACGGCCGAAAGAGAAATTTGCAGGCAAATTTTTTGCATAGGGCAATCATACGGCTTCTGACAATCAAGGAGGGGGTGACGCATTGCGTCCCCCCCTCCTTTACAACTTGCCCCAAGTAAAGTACAATGGTGTTTGTTGAATATCCGTTGTACCTTACAAAAAAATTTTGAGGTGATATCGTTGAACGTTTATCTTGGGGTCATTATTGGTTATGCCCTGCTGCTGATCCTGCTGGGACATCTGGTGGGGAAACACGTGAAGGGGGCCGCGGATTTCTTTGTGGGGGGCCGCTCCTTCAACGCGGGTCTCCTGTTCACCACCCTGATTGCCGCCAACATCGGGGCAGGCTCCACCGTAGGGGTCACGGGCCTGGCTTACAAAGCCGGTGTTTCCAGCTGGTGGTGGATCGGCTGCAGCGGCCTGGGTTCCCTGATCCTGGCCTATATTGTGGGGCCGGCCGTATGGAAAGTGGCCCGGAAGCACAATCTGTACACCATGGGGGATTATCTGGATTTCCGGTATTCCCACGCTTTCCGGGGCGTGACCTCCACCATGATGGCCATCGGCACCCTGGCCCTGTTTTCCGGCCAGCTGCTGGGCATTGCCTGGATCCTGAACGTGGTGGCCGGCATTGAAAAGCTCTACGGCATCATCATCGCCGCCGTGGTGGTGACCCTGTATTTCTCCGCCGGGGGCATCAAAAGCGCCGCCATCGTGAACATCATCGAACTGATCGTGATCCTTCTGGGGTTCTGCATCGCCGCCCCCTTCGCCCTCCAGTATGTGGGCGGGTGGAGCGGTCTCCAGGCGGCGGTGGCCAGCCATATGGCCGACCCTGCCCGGACGGCCCGGTATTTTTCCTGGGACGGACTGGGGACTTCCACCATCCTGGGCTATTTCCTGATGCTGACTCCGGCTTTCTGCATCTCTCCCGGGCTCATCGGCAAAGTCTACGCGGCCAAAGATGAAAAGGCCGTCCGGCAGGGGACCCTGTGGAACGGCATCGTCCAGCTGCTGTTCGCCTTCCTGCCCATGCTCATCGGCATGTGCGCCTATGCGGCGTTCCCGGATCTGGGGAACCAGGAACTGGCCCTGCCCAAAGCCATGAAGGAAATGATGCCCTTCGGAGTGAGTGCCCTGGCCCTGTCCGCCATTTTCGCCGCGGAAGTCAGCACCTGCGACACGGTGCTGTACATGCTGGCCACGTCCCTGTCCAAGGATCTGTACAAAACCTTCTTCCATCCGGAGATTTCCGATGAGGAACTGCTGAAGGTAAGCCGGAAGCTGACGGTGGTCTGCGGCATCGCCGGCATTTTCATCGCCTGCTACATGGCCAACATCATCACCGCCCTGGCTATTTTCTATTCCCTGATGACCGTATCCCTGGCCGCTCCCTTCCTGTTTGGCCTGTTTACGGAAAAGGCTTCCACCAAAGGGGCCTTCTGCTCCGCCATCCTGGGGGTGGCTGTGGTGCTGGGGCTGAAATTTTTCAACGGAGGCAAGGGCCTCGGCATCCTGAATTCCACCAGCCTGGGGATCCTGACGGCTGCGGTGGTGATGCTGGCGAGCCTGTGGATCTTCCCCCGTAAACAGGAAGCCGGAGAGAAAAAATAACCCATGAGGTATGACCCATTGAACAAGAACAAGAAACGGATGCTGGCCGGACTGCTGCTGGCCAGCCTGCTGGGAACGGGGACAGTCTGGGCCTCTCCCCTGGAGCAGGGGGTGAAACCGGCGGAAACCGTCCTGTTGGACGAAACCGACGGCCCGCTGTCCCATATCCAAAAGAAAAAAACAGAGAAAAAGGCAAGGGTCCAGAAAGAACGGGAACCGGAGAAAAAGGAGCACCGGAGTTTCCTGGACCGGATCCGGGGTATCCGGAAACAGCAGGAAACCACGGAACCGGCCAGGAAACAGGAAAAAGTCCGGAAGCCGGACCCTCCGGCCGAAAATCCTTCCAGGAAGAACCGGAAGGAACGGCCGGCTGGGAAACAGGCAAAAGAGGAAAAACAGCGGCCCCTGTCCCCTGTATCCCGTGACCTGGGCCTGGCGGATCCCGACAGCCTGGTGATCCGGAAGGGCAGTCTCTCCCTGGTGGGGGAAAAGCTGACCCTGCCCCAGTGGCCGGATCCGGACAGACTGCTGAAACTGGAGAACCAGGACCGGGTGATCACGGACCCCAGCCTGAAGATCATCATCCATCACCTGACCACCACGGCGAAAATCTGGGAACTTCCGGATAATTACCAGGAGGTGACCATTGCCGGACCGGCGGAAGCCACCCGGGACCAGGCGGTGGTGCTGCTGCGCCGGTACAATCCCAACCTGCCCATCAAGGCCACCCCGGAAGAGATCGTGGATCTGTACTACCAGGAAGCCGGCCGGGAAGGGCTCCGCTGGGACATCGTATTCTGCCAGGCCCTGCTGGAAACCGGATTCTTCCGGTTCGGGGGCACGGTGGTACCGGCCCAGAACAATTTCTGCGGTCTGGGGACCACCAGTGCCACGGTCCAGGGCGCCTGGTTCCCCACCCCACGGGACGGGGTCCGGGCCCATGTCCAGCACCTGATGGCCTATACCACGGACCGGCTGCCGGCCACCCCGGTGATCGATCCCCGGTATTATCTGGTGTACAAAGGCAAGGTCCAGAACGGTTTTTACACCCGCTGGTCCCAGCTCAACGGAAAATGGGCCACGGGCAGCTATTATGCGGAGAAGATCCTGAATCTCCACGAACAAATGAAGAAGATCATCGCCATTTCCGGCAATGACTGGGATGGAGGCTTGTTGAAATGATGCACATTGTACTGGTGGAGCCGGAAATCCCCGGGAATACCGGGAACATCGCCCGGCTCTGCGCTGCCACAGGAGCCAGCCTGCATCTGGTGCGGCCCCTGGGGTTCTCGGTGGATGACAAATACCTGAAGCGGGCCGGGCTGGATTACTGGCACCTGGTGGACATCCACTACTATGATTCGGTGGAGGAGGTACTGGCTGCCTATCCGGACAGCCCCCGGTTCCTTTTGACCACCCATGCCCACAAATCCTACAGCCGGGTCCACTACGGCCCGGATTCCCTGCTGATCTTCGGTAAGGAAAGTGCCGGTCTCCCGGAAGCCTTCCGGCAGGCCCACGAAGAGGAGTGTGTGCGGATTCCCATGGTTTCCGAAGCCCGGTCCCTGAACCTGGCCAATTCGGTTTCCATTGTGCTTTATGAAGCTTTGCGGCAAAACGATTTTGATCTCCAGGAGGGAACCATATGATCTGTATCAAGGAATTCGAGTTTGACGCAGCCCACTATCTGCCCAACTACCACGGCAAATGCGAGCATCTCCACGGCCACACCTACAAGCTGGTGGTGAAGGTGGAAGGCCATCCGGACCAGGAGGGGATGGTACTGGATTTTGTCCAGTTCAAGCATACGGTGAAGGACCTGGTGGTGGACCAGCTGGACCACCACTGCCTCAACGACATCCTGCCCCAGCCTTCGGCGGAAAACATCGCCGTCTGGGTCTGGAACAAGCTGAAGGAACCGCTGACCGGGGCCAACTACACCCTGTACGAAGTCCAGGTGTGGGAAACCAGGACCAGCGGCATTGTGTACCGAGGTGAATCATGCTGAAAGATGTCCAGGCGCAGCAGGATCTGCGTCACATTGCCCTGAAACACGTGGGAATCCGGAACCTCCGGTGGCCCATCGTCCTGGCGGACCGGGAAAAGGGAACCCAGCACACGGTGGCGGAAGTGGCCCTGGCGGTGGATCTGCCCCAGGAACAGCGGGGGACCCACATGAGCCGTTTTGTGGAATGTCTGAAACAGGTGGGGGCCATCCGTCCCCACGAACTGGAAGAAGTGCTGGACCATCTCCGGCAGAAACTGGAAGCCCGGAAGGCCCTGCTGGAATTTTCCTGTCCCTATTTCATCACCAAGAAGGCCCCGGTCAGCGGCATTGAAAGCTACCTGGACGTGGACTGCCATTTCCGGGCGGAAAAAGGGGAGACCTTCTCCCTGGAAGTGGGCGTGGATGTGCCCATCCATACCCTGTGCCCCTGCTCCAAGGAAATCAGCAAATACGGCGCCCACAACCAGCGGGCCTGGGCGAAGATCCGCATCCGTTCCACCCAGCCGGTATGGATCGAGGAACTGGTGGAGATAGCGGAAAAAGGGGCGTCCACCCCTCTGTATTCCCTGCTGAAGCGGCCGGACGAAAAATGCGTCACGGAAATGGCCTATGAGAATCCCCGGTTCGTGGAAGACGCGGTCCGGGAAATCGCCCTCCAGCTCAATGGGGATCCCCGGATCGACTGGTATACGGTAACGGTGGAAAGCGAAGAAAGCATCCACAACCACAATGCCTTTGCCACGGTGGAGAAAGAGGTGTGACATGTTCCTGACCATTCCGTCTGAACGGATCCGCTATGAAATGGAAAAAATCGAAGTCCATCCCATGGGGATGGAACTGATGGCTCCCAAAGCTTCGGTGGAGCCCCTGAAGCTGCTCCAGATCCGCACCCCGGCTGCCAACATCCTGAAACAGGAAATGCTGGCCCTGGGCGGGGAATGCGTGAACCCCAAGGGTACCATCAACTGCAGCCTGGACCGGGTGGATGTGATTCTCCTGGGGAACCGGCGGCAGTACCGGAAGCTGGTGACCAAGCTGGGGACCATGGCCAACTGGTTCGGCATCCAGTCCATTATGGACGACCTGTGGGAATTCCTGGAACCGGGACCTGTGGTGACCCTTCTGGCGGACGGCCGGAAGCTGACCTATGAAAAAATGCGGGTGATGGGGATCCTGAACGTGACCCCGGATTCCTTCTATGCCGGATCCCGGATCAGCGGGGAGGAAGCCCTGCTGGCCAAAGCGGAAACCATGCTCCGGGATGGGGCGGATCTGCTGGATATCGGGGGAGAATCCACCCGGCCGGGGGCGGATCCCGTGACCCCGGAAGAGGAAAAACGCCGGGTCACCGGGGCCCTTTCCGCCCTGCGGAAGCAGTTTCCGGAGGCCATCCTCAGTGTGGATACCTATCATGCGGAAACGGCCGAAGCGGCCCTGGACGCCGGGGCGGACATCATCAACGACGTGACCGCCGCCACCGGGGACGGACGGATGCTGGACGTGGCCGCCCGGGCCAAGGCGCCTCTGGTGCTGATGCACATGCGGGGGACGCCCAAGACCATGATGGGGGACGAAATGAAGACCTACCACAATGTGGTGGGAGAAGTGTCCCAGTACCTGCTGGAACGGGCGGCAGCCTGTGCCCGGGCGGGACTGGGAAAGGACAAGGTGATCCTGGATCCGGGCCTGGGCTTTGCCAAGGATCTGGAAGGGAACCTGGCCCTGTGCCATGGGCTGGGGGAAATGACCGGCCACGGCATCCCGGTGCTCCTGGCCGGCTCCCGGAAAGGGTTCATTGGCAAGGTGCTGGGGGATCTGCCTGCGGAAGAGCGGCTGGAAGGGACCATGGCCCTGTCGGCGGCAGCTCTGTACGCCGGGGCCCAGATGGTGCGGGTCCATGATGTGAAGGAAAATGTCCGGCTGATCCGGATGCTGGAGGCGATCCGGAGATGCCAGTAGCCTATGTGGCCCTGGGCAGCAACCTGGGGAATAAAGAAGAAAACATCCGCCGGGCCCTGGAGCTGATGGAGAAACACGGCATCCGGGTGCGGCAGGTTTCGCCTCTTTTGGCCACGGAGCCATATGGGGTGACGGACCAGCCTGAATTCCTCAACGGAGCGGCGGAAGTGGAATGGACGGGGGATCCGGAAAGCCTGCTCCATACCCTCCTGGCCATCGAGCAGGAAATGGGCCGGCAGCGGAAGCGCCACTGGGGAGAGCGGAACATCGACCTGGACCTGCTTCTTTTCGGGGACCAGTGCATCCACAGTGAAGACCTGGTGCTGCCCCATCCGGATATGGCCAACCGGAGCTTCGTGCTGGAGCCCCTGGCCGCCATTGCTCCCCAGGCAGTCCATCCGGTATTCCACCGGACCATCGGGGAACTGTGGCAGGATCTTCAGAAAAAACAAACCAGAAAGCAGGAATGAGTCATGGGTGAACGAGTGAAGACAGGCGTGGTCCTGTTTCTTCTGTATACGGTATTATTTGCGGTTTCTCAATTGTATCAGGTGGTGCCCGGTCTGAGCGGGCTGCGGATCCAGGCCATGCTGTCCGTACCCTACGGGCTGATCTTCGGCCGGCTGGGAGCCATTGCGGCGGCCCTGGGAGCAGCGGCGGGGATGGCCCTCACCGGCGGCAGTTCCAATTTCATCCCCATTGAATTCCTGGGAGCCCTGCTGTCCGCCTATCTGCCCTTCCGGATCTGGCAGGGGATGCGCAGCCCCCGGGAACCCTATCTGTGCGTGGAAGACCAGCGGACGGCCACCATGTTCTTTGTCCTGAGCGTGATCGGGGCCGTACCCATGGCGGTGTTCCCGGCAGTGGGAGGCGACCTGTACCAGGTGGTGCCTTTCCCGGCTTCCTATCCCCGGATTTTCCTGGCTTCCCTGGTGTGCACCGTGGCAGGCGGCTTCCTGGTGTACAGCCAGGCGGCGCCCCGGATGTTCCGGGGTGCGGGAGAAGCCCTGTGGAACCGGATCCGGGACAACAAGGGAACCACCCGGAGCATGGCGGTGGCCATGCTCCGGATCGCTTTGACCGGGGGCTTCCTGGGCCTGGGCCTGGCTTTTATCTTCCCCAATGAATTCGAACTGATCATTGTGGAATATGTAATGGGGATCTTTGCGGCCCTGCTGTTCATCCTGACCGCTGTATGAGGGACCTTCCATGATGTATCGACTGACCTTCATCGTCCAGCTGCTGCTGGTGGTGACCTTTCTCTGGACCTGCAGCACGGTATTCATGGGTCTTCTGACCCGGCGGAAAGAGAAACCGGTGACGGGAGAATCCAGCCGGTTCGCCATCCTGGTCTGCGCCCACAATGAAGCCAATGTGGTGGGGAAACTGTTCCAGAGCCTGGAAGACCAGGACTATCCCGGGGACCTGTACCGGGTGTTCCTGCTGGCGGACCACTGTGAGGACGGAACCCCGGAGGTGGGCCGGCGGTATCCCCATGTGACGGTGCTGGAACGGAAGGAAGGCCCCCGTACCGGAAAAGGGGCGGTGCTCAGTTGGGGCATCCCTCTCATCCGCCAGCGGTATGGCGGGACCTTCAGCCATATTGTGATCTTCGATGCGGACAATATGGCGGACCGGGGGTTCCTGGCGGCCCTGGACGGCAGCTTCCGGCGGGGAGCCCGGCTGGTGATGGGAAACCGGCTGCCCCTGAATCCCTTCGACAACCTGATTTCCCAATGGTACAGCATGTACTGGCTCAGTGTGGACCTGTTCAGCAAGCCCCGGGCCAATGTGGACCTGCCAGGGATCATCTCCGGCACCGGGTTCGGCTTCGATGCTTCCCTGCTGGAGCCGGAAGGCTGGCATACCCGGACCATTGTGGAGGACATGGAATTTTCCATGCAGCAGAACTTCAAGGGCGTATTTTCCGTTTACCAGGACGATGCCCGGTTCTATGACGAGCAGCCGGTGACCTGGAAGGGGATGGTGAGCCAGCTCCGCCGGTGGATGACCGGCAACTATCAGATTGCCCGGGAGTACCGGAAGGAGTGGCTGGCCCATTTCCGGGCCCGGCCCGATGCCCGGCTCATCGACAATTTCGTCCCTATGCTCATGTGTGTGGTGTTCGGCTTCTATTTCCTGTCCAATGTACTGTGGGTGGGGTACCATGCGGTGGAAGGCAGACCCCTGTTTGCCCTGAAGGACGTGCTGTGGTGGACCATGCTCTATGGGCTGAGCCTGGTGATGGGTACCTGCGCCATCAAGGCCGGGGACCTGCCGGTGAAACGGATGCTGCCCGGCATCCTCACCGGAGGCTTTTTCTGCATCTTCCTGTCCCTGGTGGCCGTCTGGTCCGTGTTCTTCCCCCAAAAGCAATGGATCCCCATAGCCCACGTGCACCAGGAGGGGCCGGAGAAATAGGGGCAAATCCTGTACTGGGGCTTTCGACTTCAGACTCCTGACTCCAGATAAGGGGATGTGAAAAAATGATTTTCACATCCCCGTCACTAGTCTCTAGTCACTAGTCTCTAGCCGATGGAAGCCAGCTTACGCTGGCAAATTTAAGGCGCTGTGAATGATTTTTTCACAGCGCCCTTTTTATGCTATAATAGATACAGAATATTCAGCCAGAGGAGGGATTGCGATGAAACGGACAAAATATTGGCTGGCAGGCATCCTTGCCGCCCTGTTCTGCCTGCTGTGGACCACGGCCGCCCTGGCTTCCTCTGCAGTGAGTTCCAACGGTACCTTCAACGGCATCCGTCTGGCAGGCAAAGTACGGGTGGTGGAATACAACCCGGATATCAAGGTCCAGGTGGTCACCAGTTTCCCGGATCTGAAGGTGAAAGTGGTGGACCATTTTCCGTCCGAAATCGGAGAGTGGCAGTTCGTGGAATACGGAGAAGATTTCACCATCCAGTTCGTCACCAGTTTCCCGGACATCCGGATCAAATACGTGACCAGTTTCCCAGGGCTGCCGTGATGGGAAGGAAAGAGGGAAGCGTGCAGAGCGGGACGGAAGGGGCGAATGGTCCATTGCGATGCCGTAGACCAACTATATAAAGTCAAGCCAATTTTAAAATAAATTTCAGTTGCTATGGATCTTGGCAAAAGGGCGCACTTACCCAAGCCCCCTCTTGTGGGCTTTAAAAAATCAGGCTAAATAAGGGCAGCGACTAACACCAAGCCGGTAAATCAATCGGATCAGTTTCTTGGCCACATGGGACAAAGCGACTTTGTAAGGCTTGTGTTCGGACAATTTCTTTTCAAGGTATTCTTTGAACTTTGGCACATTCTGTGCAACCAGGCGGGCAGCGACGAACAGTGTCTTTCGCAAATAGGGGGATCCTCTTTTTTCCATCTTGTTATGGTTCGAATGGAAACCTCCAGATTCATATTTGGAAGGTGACATCCCTGCATAAGCAAGGAGCTTATCGACATCAGGAAAACGCTTGAAATCACCGATTTCGCCCAGAATACTGGCACAAAGGGTATAACCGATCCCTGGTATGTCAATAATTGAAGATTCCTCCTGGTCTACCATTTCCTTAATTTTCTCATCGATTTCAGCAACATGCTGCTTCAAAACTTCAATATCCGTAATGGCATGGACGAGTTCCATAGAAGCCGAAAGCGAGACTGTCCCGATAGAACGGCATGCTGCCTGATGGATCTCCAAAGCCTTGCTTTTGTCAAATCTGCCTTGGGAGGCATCACTTAACAGGCGTGTCAGCCGCTTCATGCTGCAATGAGCAATCTGTTCATGGCCAGGATAGGTTTTTAGAAGCGCATAAATTGAAGCAAGATGGATGGACGATGTCAGATCTTCCAGCTCTGGGAACAAAATCGTAACCAGACGGGAAACCGATATCTTTAGCTTGGAACACTTCTGTATGGTTTGAGATCTGTAACGAGAGAGTGATTTCAGCTCCTCGTTATGGTACAATAAAGGGGAGTAGGTTTGGGATGCTTTTCCTGACACAATCATCTGTGCAATAGCGCAGGCATCGACTTTATCAGTCTTGGTCTTACGCAGGCTGAATCCTTGCTTGTATCTATTCGTGAGAAGCGGATTGAAAATGTTCAGGGGAAGGTCATGTTCTGAGATGAAATGGGCGAGATTCGAGGAATAGTGGCCGGTTGCTTCCAACCCTACTCTTATTTTATCTTTTGGGATGCCCAGCTCAGAAATCTTGGAAAGAAGCATGTCAAAGCCTTCCCGTGAATTGGGAAACGTAAAAGATTCAACTGTTTTCAATGCATCCGAGTCGATGATACAGCAGTCATGTTTCCGCTTTGCAACATCAATTCCGACACAAAGCATAAAAACCGACCTCCTTTTTTGAATTGGCAGCTGTGCATCAAAGCCACAGAGACTTCATCATAATGTATCCTCGCTAGATATGAACCGTCGAGCGGTATCCAACTCATTAACAAATTGAATGAAGTCTGTGGTCGGACTCTACGAAAACCGTCAAGCGGTAGGGGGCGCAACCGATCCACAGCTCCATTCTAATCGTACCGTAATTCATTTTAAAAGGGAATATCTGGTACAACTTTATTATACGAGAACTGCAATAAACTGCACGATTCAACAAAAACAGGCTTTCTGTAAATTCTTATCACCGAATGACAGCGGAGAAACCAATTCACATCAGACTGGAATTCTTATTTCAAGATCTGCAGGAACTCTGCTTTTCGGTAATGTTAATCTGGCGGAGCATTCTATTCTGCAAAGAGAAGTACAGGTTCGATGGCAGTCGAATCTGATTACCAACAGCTGTTTTAAATGGTATTCCAGTAAGAAAGAATTACGGCTTACAAAATTTGGTCATAATTTTCCGTTTCAGGGGCCAGATCTTACGGGAGCTCTTTTTATTTTAGTACAAAAGGATACTGATTTTTACGATGCTTTTATTTTGGAATTGGATGAAGAGATTAATGAATATCTGGATACATTCGGTATTTCAGCAACTGAAACCAACCATTTAATCAGGACAGATACTGTTGCATCTAATATCAGCGAATCATCTGAAATCCAAAAAGTATTGATGAAACTTGGAAGTCAGTTCCCAGAATCTGCAGTGATGTCCTATTGGGCCAGAAAAATTTATTCCGCTGTTACGAACAGGGATGATCTTATTATTAATGATCCGGACAAAGTATTGGTGGAATGGACAGATGAAGAATATAAACTCTTTCGAGCTGTCGAACATCGCCAATATGGGACTGCAATTGCAAAGGGCTTTGCCTCTGTCGAAGAGTTTATATCTGTAGCGAATAAGGTGCTCAACAGACGAAAAAGCAGAGCAGGTAAAAGTCTTGAACATCATCTTGCGGCTATTTTTGATGGTAACCATATCAGATATACTGCACAGGGAAGAACTGAAGGCCATAAAAAACCTGACTTTATATTCCCATCAGTCGAAGATTATCATAATCCGTTGTTTGCAGTTGAAAATCTTTGCACCCTTGCTGCTAAAACAACCTGCAAAGATCGCTGGAGACAAGTACTTAATGAGGCTGACAGGTTAAGAGATGATTATAAATATCTCTGCACTTTACAACAGGGAATATCTGTTCCGCAACTTGAAGAAATGCAGGCCGAGAAGGTACGACTGGTTGTTCCCAAAATCTATATCAAGACTTACCCGGCTTCCCAACAGCAGAATATATGGACCGTTCAGAAATTTGTTGAGTATGTAAAGCAAATGGAAGCGAGAGCATGACCGACATAAAAACACCTGCTGAACGAAGTAAAAATATGGCGGCAATTAAAAGTAAGAATACCAGGCCGGAATTCTTTTTTCGCAAACTTTTATTCGCGCAGGGATTAAGATACAGGACCAATTATGCACGTATCGAAGGTCATCCTGACATCTATCTTCCCAAGTGGAAAACGGCAATATTTGTTCATGGATGTTTTTGGCACAGACATAAAAAATGCAAATTTGCGTATCAGCCTAAAAGCAATGTTGCATTTTGGAACTTGAAATTCGAGAAGAATATTAAGCGCGACAAAGCTGTACAGGAAGTTCTGTATGGTCAGAAAATCAAGTGCTTAATTGTGTGGGAGTGCACAATCAAACAAATGAAACGAGATCCTATTTTTTCAGAATTAATTATAGAAAAGACAAAAGAATTTATATGTGGCAGAGAAATGTATCTGGAACTTTGATCAGTACTGTTATGCCGACAGGGGGCTGAATTTTGATTAACAGTTTTTACTTTATTCTTTATACAGCACTGTTTGTATCACCTGGATATTTCATGATGGAATGCTGTAACTGTGTTTATAAAAGTGATGCATTGTCAGAGAAAGAAAAAATGGTACGAGGTATCTCATACAGCTTGTTATTGAGTATGGTATGGATTCCTTTTTATGCAGATCCTGAAAATATACAAAAGATAACTTCGTATAAGGTATTGTTGACCACATTTTTTCTGAGCCATCTGGTTGCTTTATTATTAGGAATTTTTATTGGATGTGCTAAAAAGAATTGTTGGGCGAGAAAAGTTTTTTCACATTTACCAAAACCCATTTATTTACTGCATCCAGCTCCAACTGCGTGGGATTATCAATTTTCGAAAGAGGATGTTGCTAATAAATACGTAGAAGTGGGATTAAAAAACGGCAAGATTATAAAAGGATACTTTTCATATCAATCATTTGCATCCAGTGACCGTGATTACAGAGATCTGTACCTTGAAACATTTCACAGGACCACGTGCTTCGGTAAATGGGAAGATGTACCGTGCAATGCAGGTATTTGGATCAATCCTGATTCAATACAATATATTAAATTTTATAAAGGTAGTGATCAAAATGAAATTCTCGAACAGAAAACAACCTGAAAAAAGAAGGTACCAGCCGATAGCTAACAATTCCGGATGGGGAAATGTAAAAGGTGGCTATCAACCTGAAAAAGGGCAAGATAAACCGCGTCCAGTGCCTCCCAAAGTTTCCAGCGGGGAAGATGCTTGAAACTCTAAAGTATCTTTTAACAACATTACTTTCTTTAAAAATACGTTCAAAGGGTAAGCGCTAAAAAATACGGTGTATGGTATCACCACCTTCAGTTTGAGATAATACGGATGTTAAAAATATCGCACAAAAAAAACGAATTTCTCTACGGTGCGCAACGTGTCGTTTTTTTCGAGCCATTCGTGTCACTCATCTCTGGAGGTGGTTTTGTTTTGGGTGAAATTCAACGCATAAAACATCAGAAGGCTCTGGAATACTGGAGCCAGATTCTAGCGGAAAAGATTTGTCCGGACCAGCTCAATCTCTTTAATGAGGCCGAAGTGGAAGCCAAACCATCGGCACCGGAACCTGAGATCGAAGTCCCGGCCCACAAACGGCGCAAGAAGCAGAAGCGGGATTGGGTCGAGCTGCTGGAAAAATTTCCCCATGAAGAAAAACTGTATACTCTCCATCTACCGGGAATCTTTCCAGTGCCTGGAATGCCGGAAGCAGGAACATTTTGTGGTTGAGAAGCCTCAGGTGCCTCACAGCGTTCTGCAGAATTCCATGGCCACAGCATCTGCCGTAGCCCATGTCATCGTTCAGAAATACCAGATGGCCGTGCCGCTCCACCGTCAGGAACAGGATATGGAGAAGCTGCCATGACGAACAATATCTGTGAACGGGCCATCCGGAACTTCACCATAGGCCGGAAAAGCTGGTTGTTCAGTGCTTCTCCCAAAGGAGCGGAAGCCAGTGCTGTTAAGGCCGGACTATAATTGACCTAAAAGGCCGGGAAAAAATGACCCACCTCATACCAAAATGGATTACCATAATAAGTGAGCAAAAAGGAGGGCATTGCTTACCCTCGAACGGCAGGAATCCAGATGAAAGAAGATGTGGTAAAGCGTCCTCTGGTCCTTTACGACAGGCTGATGGAGGTGGTATCCAATGCTTGAAGTGGATCATGCCAGGCAGCTCCTGGCTGAATGCAATATGCCGGAAGCAGCCTGCCAGCTGGATGCCCTTCTGGAAACGGCCGCTGCAAAGGATACCATTTGCCAGTGGCAAATGCTTCTGAATGGAAACGCAGCCCAGGGGGCTGCTAACCCATCACCATTGCGCAGGCGCAACGGTCCCCAGCTACGGCATAAGCGACCGCCAACGTCGCTAAAGCGTCGGGCGCCTGCTTACGCCCTTGCGACGGGTCCGCCGAGAAGCAGGGCCCTGGTCCCGTGGACAAGGGCGGATAGAAAACCCGGTGGCCGGGAAGGGCGGGACTGTGGCTCGCCCCTACGGCGTGTTCGCCGGACAACCGGGGTAACGGTCCGGGATACGGCTTTCTCCGTCAATATTTTACGAATTGTTTACGGACCAAGAAACCAGACAAAGATTCAGGAAAATTTGTGTATGGAAAGATAAGAGCCTGCAGGGGCAGTTGCAAGGGCGGCAGGCCCGGCCGCCCACTCCAGGTTCCTGCTTCATGCCAGATGAAACACTAAGGAGGTACCATCATGTTGTACACCGACGCTGATTACAAACTGTTCAGAAAGCGTCTGCCCGGCTGGCAGGAAAATTACATGGCCCGGCTGTTGGAACAGTACAAGGCTATTATCGGGGAAGATGCCCTGGCTTCTGAACGGTTCCACAAACTGGAGCAGGAAGTCAAGAAACACAGAAGAGACGTGGGCGTATGCTGCGAAGTACGCAACTCCCGGATGTTCGACAACATCCTCTGGCTGATTCAGGAAGGTGCCATCACCCAGGACGACCTGGAAGGGTTCAGTGAAAAATTGCGAAAAGATGTGGCCGAGCGGCTCAGACTGGACGAAATCAGTAAAGAATGAAGAGGACCTGAGTAGAAGTCAGAAACGACCCAGGGGAAAAATCCATTCAAAGCCAAATGCCCGGCATTTGGCATCCAAAACGATGAACGACGAACGATGAACCACCTAACCACCTAACCACTTAACCACTTAACCACTTAATCACTTACCACACCAACGGGGGGCAGCCGGACGGGGCACCCCCTTCCTTTTTTTTGCCGTTCATCGTATAATTAACTATTGAGACTTTTTACTGCCATCCTGTGCAATTATTACAATAGAAGGGAAACAAACACCAATGACCAAGCATTACACCATTCTGAATTACGGCTGTCAGATGAACGAAAGCGATTCAGAACATTATGCCGGGCAGCTTTCTGACCTGGGCTATCACTATACGGAGGATTACCACGATGCCGATGTGATCCTGATCAACACCTGCTGCGTCCGGGAAAGCGCGGAAAAGAAGATCCTGGGGAAAATCGGCGAAATGAAGCAGGTGAAACGGGAGGATCCCTCCAAGGTGCTGTGCGTCACCGGCTGCATGGCCCAGAAGGACGGGGAGGATTTCCTGAAGAAATATCCCCAGGTGGACCTGCTGATCGGCACCGCCCATGTGAACAACTTCAGTGCCATCCTCCAGGACTACCTGCACCAGACCCAGCGGAAATCCGGCATGTTCAACGACCTGACGGTGATGCCCCGGGAATTCGAGGGCCATTTCGTCCGGAAGAGCAGCTATGCGGCCTGGGTGCCCATTATGTACGGCTGCAACAATTTCTGCACCTACTGCATCGTCCCCTATGTCCGGGGCCGGGAGCGGAGCCGCAGCGCCGAAGCCATCTGTGAGGAAATCCGCAAAGCCGTGGACCAGGGGTACCGGGAATTCACCCTGCTGGGCCAGAACGTGAACTCCTACGGCAAGGACCGGGGGGACAAGGATGCCTTTGCCGCCCTGCTCCGCCAGGTGGACGCCATCCCCGGGGTGGAACGGGTCCGCTACATGACCAGCCATCCCCGTGACATGAGCGAGGAACTGATCCGCACCGTGGCGGAAAGCAAACATGTGTGCAAACATTTCCACATTCCCGTCCAGAGCGGCAGCACCCGGATCATGCAGGCCATGAACCGGGGGTATACCCGGGAATCCTACCTGCACCTGGTGGACACCATCCGGAAATACGTGCCCGAAGCGGTGCTCACCACGGACATTATCGTGGGGTTCCCCGGAGAAACAGAAGAGGATTTCCAGGAAACCCTCAGCCTGTTCGATCGGGTAAGCTATGACGCGGCCTACACCTTCATCTATTCCAAGCGGTCCGGGACCCCGGCGGCCGCCATGGAAGCCCAGGTGCCGGAAGCGGTGAAGAAAGACCGGCTGAACCGGCTCATGGAACTCCAGAACCGGCACAGCCTGAAGCACAACCAGAAACTGGTGGGACGGACCCTGCCGGTGATGGTGGAAGGGCTCAGCCACAACAACAGCAAAATGTGGAGCGGCCGCACCGATGGGAACAAACTGGTGCTGTGGCCGGTGGGAGAACGGTTCTTCAACCCGGGAGACCTGGTCCCGGTAACCATCGAAACCGCCCAGACCTGGCTCCTTAAAGGTCGTGCTGCCTTATGACCGCCCTTACACCCATGCTCCAGCAGTATCTGGAAATCAAGGAACAGCACAAGGACGAGCTGCTGTTCTTCCGACTGGGGGATTTCTACGAACTGTTCAATGAAGACGCCCTTACCGCTTCCCGGGAACTGAACCTGACCCTGACCAAACGGGCCGGAGGAAAGGCCGGTGCTTCCAGTTCCATGCCCATGTGCGGGGTGCCCTTCCATTCGGTGGACGGGTACCTGGCCAAGCTGATCCGGAAAGGGTACAAAATCGCCATCTGCGACCAGATGGAAGATCCGAAAAAAGCCGTGGGCATCGTGAAGCGCCAGGTGACCAAGATCCTGACCCCGGGCACGGTGCTCAGCGACGCGGTGCTGGAAGAGAACCACAACCAGTACCTGGCCTGCCTGGAACAGCAGGAGGACACCCTGTGCCTGGCCTACGCCGATGTGTCCACCGGGGAATGTGCCTGGTACACGGCCCGGGGGAAGGACCGGGAAGAAGCGGTGCTGGACCAGCTGTACCGGATCCAGCCGGCGGAACTGGTGCTGACGGAATCCTCCGAGGCTTTCGGCGGCCTGCTGGACAAAATGGTCCAGAAACTGCCGGACTGCATGGTGAACCAGTACGACCCGGTGCCCGGCCTGGATTACTTCACCCGGCATTTCGGAAGTGACTGTCCCGCCGGGAAGCTGCCCCTGGTCCGGGGCACCGTGGAGCACATGCTCCAGTATATCCATGAAAACGTGAAAAGCGATCTGGCCCAGATCAACCGGCTCCGGGAAATCACTACGGACGCGGTGATGAACCTGGATGCCACCGCCATCCGGAACCTGGAACTGGTGAAGAACATGAAGGACGGCACCCGCCACGGCACCCTGCTGGATGTGCTGGATTACACCCGCACCGCCATGGGGGCCCGGCAGCTGCGCCAGTGGGTGGAAGCACCCCTCCTGGATACCGCCCGGATCCGGCTCCGCCAGCAGGCCATCGGCTGGATGGTGGACAACGCCCGGTTCCGTACGGACCTGGGGGATGCCCTCAGTGAAATCACCGACCTGGAACGGATCCTGTCCCGGATTGAAGTGGGTTCCGCCAACGCCCGGGACCTGGCCGCCCTCCGGACCGCCCTCCGGGCCCTGCCCCAGGTGAAGAGCCTGCTGGACCAGGTGCCCCAGGGGTTGCTCCATACCCTGGACGGCCGGATCAGTCTCCATGAGGACCTGCTGGACGAACTGGAACGGGGCATTGTGGACGATCCGCCTTTCACCGTCCGGGACGGGGGCATGATCCGGAAAGGCTTCAACGCCGAACTGGACGAAGTCCACGACATTGCGGAAAACAACAACCAGTGGATGCTGCACTTCGAACAGAAGATCAAGGACCAGACCGGCATCAAGAACCTGAAGGTGGGATACAACAAGGTCTTCGGCTACTACATCGAAGTGTCCAAGGGCCAGGTGTCCCAGGTGCCGGATACCTTCATCCGGAAACAGACCCTGGTGAACGGGGAACGGTACATCGTGCCGGAACTGAAGGAGTTTGAAAACAAGATCCTCAGCGCCAGGGAAAAGATCCAGCAGCTGGAATACTACCTGTTCAACGAAATCCGTCAGGATATCCGGCAGCATCTGGTGGAAGTCCAGGAAACCGCCCGGGCCCTGGGGGTGCTGGATGTGCTCTATTCCCTGGCCATGGCAGCCTTCAAGGGCAGCTATGTGTGCCCCCGGCTGAACGGCCGGCAGGAAATCCTCATCAAAGACGGCCGGCATCCGGTGGTGGAAAAGCTCCTGGAACGGGAACTGTTCGTGCCCAATGATGTGCACCTGAACAATACTGATGAACGGCTGATCATCCTCACCGGCCCCAACATGGCCGGGAAATCCACCTACATGCGCCAGGTGGCCCTTTTGACCCTCATGACCCAGATGGGCAGCTTCATCCCGGCCCGGGAAGCGGACGTGTGTCCCGTGGACCGGATCTTCACCCGGGTGGGGGCCAGCGACGACCTGGCCACCGGCCAGAGCACCTTCATGGTGGAAATGAACGAAGTGGCCAACATCCTGAAATATGCCACCAGCCGCAGCCTGATCATCCTGGACGAAGTGGGCCGGGGTACCAGCACCTACGACGGCATGAGCATCGCCCGGGCGGTGGTGGAATTCATCAATGACAAAATCAGGGCCAAGACCCTGTTTGCCACTCACTACCACGAACTGATCGAACTGGAACAGCTGGATCCGGGGATCAAGAACTATTCTGTGGCGGTGAAGGAAAAGGGCAAAGAAGTGGTGTTCCTCCGGCGGATCGTTCCCGGGGGCACCGACAAGAGCTACGGGATCCATGTGGCCCGGCTGGCGGGACTGCCGGAAAAAGTGGTGAAACGGGCTGACGAACTGCTGGCCCAGTACACCGCCCAGGGCACAACCGGGCAGCCGGCGGCACCGGTTCCCCAGAAGCCGGAGGCCCCCAAAGAAGAAGACCTCCAGCCCAGCCTCTTCGGGGATGTGATCGGGGATACTCTCCGGAACCTGGATGTGATGACCATGACGCCCCTGGAAGCCCTGAACACCCTGTACAAGCTCCAGGAAGAAGCCAAACGGGAAGGAGGCCGCAGCTGATGAGTGCCAAAGTGCAGCTGCTGGACCAGAACACCTCCAACCAGATCGCCGCCGGGGAAGTGGTGGAAAAACCCGCTTCCGTGGTGAAGGAACTGGTGGAGAATTCTCTGGATGCCGGCGCCGATACCATCGAAGTGAGCATTTTTGCGGGAGGGACGGAGTTCATCCGGGTCCGGGACAACGGGTCCGGCATGGATGAAGCCAACGCCCGGATGGCCATCCTGCGCCATGCCACCAGCAAGATCGTGAAAGCGGACGACCTGCTGACCCTCCATACCCTGGGGTTCCGGGGAGAGGCCCTGCCCAGCATCGCGTCCGTCTCCCACTTTACCCTGCTCACCCGGGAAGCCGGGGCGGAATTCGCCACCCGGATCACCCTGGACGGGGGAGAGGACATGGACGTGGAATCCATGGGCGGGGATGTGGGCACCACCATTACGGTGAAGGACCTGTTCTACAACGTGCCCGCCCGGCGGAAGTTCCTCCGGACGGTGAACACTGAAGGCCGCTACATCAGCGATATCCTGTCCAAGATCGCCTTGTCCCGGCCCGATGTGCACCTGGTGCTCACCCGGGACGACAAGGAAGTGATCAATACCCCGGGCAGCGGGGACCTGGTGGATACCATTGCCTCCCTGTACGGGAAGGAAGTGACCCGGGAACTGCTGACGGTGGATTATGCCCAAGACGGCATCACCCTGAAAGGGTTCATCAGCCGTCCCACCCTGCTGAAAGGCACCCGCCAGTGGCAGACCCTGTTTGTAAACGGCCGGTGCATCAACAACCGGATGGTGAGCAAGGCCATCGACCATGCCTACCAGTCCCAGATCCCCAAAGCCGGGTTCCCTTTTGCGGTGCTGAACATCGGCATCGATACCCATCTCATCGACATCAATGTCCATCCCCAGAAAAGCGAGATCAAATTCGGGGACGAAAGTGCCGTATACCGGGCGGTGTACCATGGCCTCTGCCAGGCACTGACCCAGCCCATGGCCGGGAAATCCGAAGGGGACGGCACCGTGGCCCTGGCCCAGCCGGGGTTCTGGAAAAGGGAACCGGTGGCTGCGGGATCCGGACAGAACCGGGGACCGGCCCCGGAAGAGAAGCCTTTGTTCCAGGGCGGGGACCGGGGATACCAGCCCCGGACCAGCGCCTTTGGCCGGAGCTATGCCTCCAGTCCTTCCGGGAGCTACGGCCAGCCGGTATGGAAGGTGCCCGATGCCATTTCGGAAGAGACCACGGAGAAATTCTTTGCAGCCCAGCGTCGGGAAGACCCGGTCCCCGGGGCCGAAGGGGCAGGGGAGGGAGCCGGGATCCCTCTGGAAGAGGACGGGGGACCGGCTCCAGACGGCACGGCAGCCCCGGCCAGTGACGAAGCCCTGACGGAAGAAGCCCGGGACGGGGCCCTTTCCAGCGGGGTGGATCTGATCTGGCCCCTGGGCCAGGTGGACCGGGTGTTCATCATCGCCCAGTCGGAAACCGCCCTGTATCTCATCGACCAGCATGCCGCCCACGAGCGGATCATGTACGACAAATTCATCCGCCAGCAGCAGGAGATCCCTTCCCAGCAGCTGCTGATCCCCCTGTTCCTCAACGTGACCCGGCCCGATGTGGACCTGATCGAGGAATACCGGGAGGAATTCCTGCAGCTGGGGGTGGATGTGGAACCTGCCGGGGAGAATTCCCTCCGGGTGTCCGCCCTGCCGGCGGATGTGGAAAGCAGCCAGGCGGAGGGCTTCATCGAAGACATCCTGAAGCTGCTGTCGGAAAACAAAAAGATCAAGGCCAGCGACCTGCGGGAAAGCGTGCTCCATTACGCCGCCTGCCACAGTGCCATCCGGGCCGGGGAAGTGCTGAACATCCGGCAGATGCGCCAGCTGATCCTGGAACTGCTGAACACCGAGCATCCCTTTACCTGCCCCCATGGCCGGCCCTGCATGATCCAGCTGACCAGTGACGAACTGTACCATATGTTCAAACGAACCTGAGAAAGGAGCGATCCATTCATGTCCATCTATGGCGTAACGGCCATCCGCAAATGCGGCACCGAACTGTACAACGAAGCCAGAAGCTGGGCCTGTACCCTGGATCTGCCCTATATCCCCCGGCCCATCCACGGCACCCTGGACCAGCTGCTCCGGGAAAAAGGCCTGAAGGCGGTGCTGGTGGCCACCCACCAGGGGCCCCAGGTCTATACGGAAGAAGGGATCCTGAAATACCACCCTTCCATGGGGGTGCCCCGGATCCGGAACCTGAAGCGGGGAGGCAGTGACCATCTGGCCCAGGCCTGCGGCTTCCGGACCGGCATGCGGGTGCTGGACTGTACCCTGGGCCTGGCGGCAGATGCGGTGGTGGCCTCTTTCCTGGTGGGACCCGAGGGCAAAGTGGTGGGCCTGGAAGCGTCGCCGGTGCTGTACTGGGCCGTATCCCAGGGGCTCAAAACGTATGCCATCGACGACCCGGACATTACCGCCAGCCTCCGGCGGATCCAGCCCCGGCTGGGCAAAGCGGAAGAACTGCTGCCCACGTTCCCGGCGGATTCCTTCGATGTGGTCTATTTCGACCCCATGTTCCGGAAACCGGTGGGGAATTCCGCCAGCATGCAGCCCCTGCGGCCGGCTTCCTACCACAAGCCCCTGGATCCTTCCATGATCCGGGAAGCCCTGCGCCTGGCGCCCCGGGTGGTGGTGAAGGAACGGGACGAAGACCTGCTCCGGAGCCTGGGGGCCCGGGAAATCCAGGGAGGCAAATACAGCAAGCTCCGGTACGGCATCATCCGGCGGGAGGAGGGAGACCAGTGAGGGAAGAGAAACCCAGAGTCATCGCCATCATCGGTCCCACTGCCACCGGCAAAAGCCACTGCGGCATCGCCCTGGCCCGGAAGCTGGGCGGGGAGATCATCTCCGGAGATTCCATGCTGGTGTTCCGCCACATGGATATTGCCACTGCCAAACCCACGGCGGAGGAACTGGCCCTGGTGCCCCATCATCTGGTGGATATCCTGGAGCCGGACGCCAAATTTTCCGTGGTGGATTTCCAGCAGCAGGCGGACCGGCTGATCCGGGAAATCAACAGCCGGGGGAAGATCCCCATCCTGGTGGGGGGAACCGGCCTGTATGTGAAGGCCCTGCTGGAAGCCTATGATTTTTCCCACGTGGACGAATCCGCAGCCCTGCGCCGGCAGATGGAAGAGTTCGCCGACCGGGAAGGGAACCAGGCCCTCCATGACAGACTGGCGGCCCTGGATCCGGTGAAGGCCGGTGAATTGAAGATTAACGACAGAAGGCGTATAATAAGGGCAATCGAAACCATCCGGGGCGGGGAATCCGTGTCTGCGGCCAAGGCTGCGGAAAGTCCCTACCACGCGGTCGTTTTCGGTTTGACAATGCCTCGAGATTCTTTGTATGAGCGGATCAACCGGCGGGTTGATCTGATGGTGGAACAGGGCCTTTTTGCAGAGACCCGGAAGCTGATTGCCATGGGGGTGCCGGAAACGGCCCAGTCCATGAAGAGCATCGGCTACCGGCAGGTGCTGCAGTATTTCCATGGTGAGTGGACAAAGGAAGAAGCCATCGCCAAACTGAAGCAGGCGACCCGGAACTTTGCCAAACGGCAGATCACCTGGTACAAGAAGATGCCCTATATCCAGTGGTTCCAGCTGGACGATCCTCCGGACTACCGGAAGTGCGTCGCGGCCATGCTGGATTCCCTGGCTGAAAAAAAGTTTATCCCGCAACAGGACTCCTGAGGCATGAAGCGGCCCATCCGGCCACTGAGGCTCAAGGCGGATGCTGCAAGGCAGACTCCGTACCAAAATCCCAACAGAGAGAAGGAAATACGATGACAACAGGAATCAACAAACCTCTGAATCTGCAGGACAGTTTCCTGAACAGAGTACGCAGCGAAAAAAAGACCATTGTGGTGTATCTCCTCAACGGCTTCCAGGTCCGGGGACGGGTCTGGGGCTTCGACAACTTCACCGTCATCATGGAATGTGACGGAAAGCAGCAGCTGATCTACAAACATGCCATCTCCACCATCGCTCCCTTGGAAAACGAGGCAATTCTAGTGCTGAAAAAAGGGAATGATCAGGGTGTCACTGCGAAATAAGCTGGAAAAAGAAATCAATCTGTTTTTGGAATATCTGACGGTGGAACTTGGGCTGGCCTATAACACCCGGGAGTCCTATGGCCGGGATCTCCGTCTGTTTGCCGGCTGGATCAAAAAGCCCCTGGAGGATGTGAAACGGGAAGACATCCTGGCATACATGCGGATGCTGAAGGTGCACCAGTATGCCCCCACCTCTGCTTCCCGGAAGCTGGCGGCCCTCAAGGCCTTCTTCCGGTTCATGACGGCGGAAGGCTTCCTGGAGGAAGATCCCTCCGAAGTGGTGGAAGCCGGCACCCGGGGAGTGGTGCTGCCCAAGGTCATGAGCCTGGAGGAAGTGAAACAGCTGTTTTCCGCTCCCGACCTGACCCAGCCGGAAGGGTTCCGGGACCGGACCATGCTGGAAGTGATGTACGCCACCGGCATGCGGGTATCGGAACTGCTGAGCCTGAAACGGGCCAGCGTGAACCTGGAGACCCGGTATGTGATCGCTTACGGCAAAGGGGCCAAGGAACGGCTGATCCCGCTGGGCCAGTATGCCATCCAGTATCTGAAGAAGTACCTGGCCCAGGTGCGGCCCCTGTTCGTGAAGAACGGGAAGGATGACGACAGCCTGTTTCTGACCATCCGGGGTACCGGCATGACCCGGCAGCGGTTCTGGCAGATCATCCGTGCCTACGGGGTGAAGGCGGGGCTCCAGAAACCGCTTACGCCTCATATCCTGCGCCATTCCTTTGCCACCCACATGCTGGACAACGGGGCGGATCTCCGGACGGTCCAGGAACTGCTGGGCCATGCGGACATTTCCACCACCCAGATCTATACCCATCTCACCAACAACCGTCTGAAGAAAGTCTTTGACAAAACCCATCCCAGAGCCTAGGGAGGTGAATGATTATGCTGAAAACCACACTGTTGATGGGCCTGATGACGGCACTTCTGCTGGTCATCGGGGACTATATCGGAGGCAGCAGCGGTATGACCGTGATGCTGGCCTTTTCTCTGATTTCCAATGTATTGCTGTACTGGTACAGTGACAAACTGGTCATTGCCCAGTACGATGCACGGCCGGTGGACGCCGGTAGCGCTCCTCAGCTGTACGGCATTGTGCAGAATCTGGCCCGGCGGGCCCAGCTGCCCATGCCCCGGGTGTATGTGGTGGATACGGCGCTGCCCAATGCCTTTGCCACCGGACGGAATCCGGAACATGCGGCGGTCTGTGTCACCACAGGGCTTATGGAGATGCTCACGCCCCGGGAAGTGGCCGGGGTGCTGGGCCACGAAATGAGCCATGTGAAGCACAACGATATCCTGATCAGCACCATTGCCGCCGGCATGGCCGGGATCATTTCCGTCATGGCCCGGTTCGCCTTCTGGTTCGGCGGGGACCGGGATGACCGGCGGAACAATCCGTTGGCCGGGATCCTGATGCTGGTGCTGACGCCTTTGGCCGCGGCGGTGATCCAGCTGGCCATTTCCCGTACCCGGGAATACATGGCCGATTTCACCGGGGGCCAGCTCAGCGGGGACCCGGATGCCCTGGCAGACGCCCTGGAAAAGATCGAAGGGTATGCCCGTACCCGGACCATGCCCCGGGCCACGGAAGCCACGGCCCATATGTTCATCATTTCTCCGTTCTCTGCCAAAGATGCCCAGGCCATTTTCAGTACCCATCCGCCTACCGAAAAGCGGATCGAACGCCTGCGCCAGGAAGCCCAGGAAATGCGCAGCCGGGGCATGATCGACCCGGTGGTGTAAGGGGAAAAAAGGGGGGTGTTGCACGTCCTGTGCAACACCCCCCTTTTTTTTATAAATCGTTACAATGTCCACGATCTGCCATATAGGATGCCTTATTTATACCATCCTGCAGGTCAATGTATTCTATATACGCACAATCTTCATTGTGTAACTAATAAGATAACGGTTATAGTTATTAATATTCAGACTATTCCCTTGAATTTGTGACTTTATTGTGCTACAATGTTCCCGTAACGAAGGTCAGCCGGGCTGGAGCCGGCTGACGCGCTGCATGGTTTCATTATTTTTTATTTAGAGGGGGTTTCAAAAATGGAGAGGATGATTATTAAATTATCCATGTTCCACACATTGGCATTGGGTGTACTTTCCATCTGGTTCGGTGACTGGCTGAGAGCCAAATTCCCGTTCCTGAAGAAGTATTGCCTGCCTGGTGCAGTTGTCGGCGGTACGATTTTTGCCATTATCAGTTTATTGCTTTACAACGCGGGCATCTGCGAACTGCAATTTGACTACAAGGTAGCCAACAGCCTGTTCTACTGCATCTTCTTTGCCGCCAGCGGTGCGGCAGCCAGCCTGAGCCTGCTGAAAACCGGCGGCAAATACGTGGTGCTGTTCTGCATTTCTGCTGCCGTCCTGGCCGCTCTTCAGAACGGTATCGCCCTGGGCCTGGGCTCTGTACTGAAGGTTCCGCCTCTGCTGTCCATGATGACCGGTTCCATTCCCATGACCGGGGGCCACGGCAACGCCGCAGCCTTTGCTCCCATCGCCGTACAGTTCGGCCAGAGCAATGCCATGGAAGCCGCCATCGCTGCAGCCACCTTTGGTCTGATCTCCGGCGCCATCATCGGCGGGCCTTTTGGCCGGTTCATCGTCCGGAGACATCACCTGGAAGATCCTGCTCTGGATGGGAAGGGTGAAATGGAAGAAGAATCCGGGAAGTCCACCATGGGCAACCTGATGCACAAAGGGGATGTGGTCCAGGCCATGTACCTGATGTGCTTCGCCCTGGGGGTTGGCGGTGCCGTGTTCACCGTGCTGAAAGCCCTGCACATCTCCTTCCCGATCCACGTATGCTGCATGTTTGCCGGCATCCTGATCCGTCTGTTCTTCGACGCCAAGAAGGGCGCAGATCATACGGCCCTGTATGAAGGCATCGATACCGTTGGGGACTTCTCCCTGGGTCTGTTCGTGTCCATGTCCATCATTTCCATGAAACTGTGGACCCTGGCCGGCATGGGCCTCCAGCTGTTCATCCTCTGCATGGCCCAGGCCATTTTCATCATCTTCTACTCCTATTTCGTGGATTTCTTCGGAATGGGCAAGAACTACGATGCAGCAGTCATCGCCGTTGGTCATACCGGGTTCGGCCTGGGTGCCGTGCCCGTATCCATGGTAACCATGACGGCCGTGTGCAAGAAGTACCGTTACTCCAAACTGGCCTTCTTCGTGGTACCGGTTATCGGTGGGTTCCTGAGCAACATCACCAACGCCATCATCATCAGTAAGTTCCTGGACATTGCACATACCATGCAAATGGCCATGGGGCTGTAAGCGCAAGGATAGTCAACAGAATATCCAATCACACAAAGAGGATCCTGCTCCAGAGGGTCCTCTTTTCGCATATCTGAGAAAATTTCCCAAACCCGCATCCCGCCTTGTGTTCCATGAACACACGTTTTTGTCAAGTCTTTTATATTTTTTCAGCCGTGATATAATGATACCGATTTGTCAGGAGGGGAGGGAGAAACATGCACATTGCCGGCTGGCAGAAAGTATCCCTGGTGGATTACCCGGGGAAAGTGGCCTGCACCCTGTTTACCGGGGGATGCAATCTCCGGTGCCCCTACTGCCACAACAGCGAGCTCCTGGAAGGCGAAATGCCCTCCCAGGATATGGAGGAAGTGATGGCCTATCTGGACGTCCGGAAGGGCATCCTGGACGGAGTGGTGATCAGCGGAGGAGAACCCTGTCTCCAGTCCGATCTGGTTCCCTTCCTGGCCCGGCTGAAGGAAAAGGGCCTGCTGGTGAAACTGGATACCAACGGCTGCTTCCCGGACCGGCTGGAAAAGATCCTGGACGCTCATCTGGTGGATTACGTGGCCATGGACTGGAAAAACGATCCGGACCACTATGCCCTTACCGCCGGGGTGGAGGAATCCCCCCTGGCCGCCGTTACCCGGAGCCTGGAAGCGCTCCTTTCAGGGACAGTTCCCTTTGAGCTTCGTACAACCGTTGTGGAACAGCTCCACAGCAAACAGTCGTTCGAACAAATCCGGGATTATCTGCTGCCGCTCACTGGGAAAAACGGGAAAAAGATCCCGGCCTTTTATCTCCAGGCTTTCAAAGACCGGGACACCGTTCCTTTTGCCGGGCTCACGGCTCCGGATAAAAAAGCCCTGGAACAGTATGGAGCCTTGCTGGAGCCCATAGCGGACACTGTCCGGTTACGGGGTGTATAACACTATATTTGGTATACAACGTTGTATAGAACCACTAGATATTGACATTCACCGGTTTCCGGACTACAATGAAAGAGCCTTTTGGAGCAACAATTTTGAGAGAAAGAGGGAATGGAGCCATGTATTCCGTGGTAAAACGCGATGGCCAGATCGTTGATTTTGACGTGACCAAGATCAGCAGCGCCATTACCAAAGCATTCGAAGCACTTCATAAAAACTATCATCCCAGCATCATCAACATGCTGGCTCTGCAGGTGACTGCTGACTTCGATCCCAAAATCAAAGACGACCGCATCAGTGTGGAAAGCATCCAGGACAGTGTGGAAAAAGTCCTGTCCGATTCCGGCTATGCCGATGTGGCAAAAGCCTATATCCTGTACCGGAAACAGCGGGAACAGATCCGGAACGTGAATTCCTCCCTGCTGAACTACAAGGACCTGGTGGACAACTACCTCCATGTGAATGACTGGCGGGTAAAGGAAAACTCCACCGTCACCTATTCCGTAGGGGGCCTGATCCTGTCCAACAGCGGGGCCATCACCGCCAACTACTGGCTGAACGAAATCTATGACAAGGAAGTGGCCGATGCCCACAAAAGCGCCGCCATGCACATCCATGATCTGAGCATGCTCACCGGCTACTGTGCCGGCTGGAGCCTGAAACAGCTGATCCAGGAAGGGCTGGGGGGCATTCCCGGGAAAATCACTTCTTCTCCCGCCAGCCATCTTTCCACCCTGTGCAACCAGATGGTGAACTTCCTGGGCATCATGCAGAACGAATGGGCCGGGGCCCAGGCTTTCTCTTCCTTTGATACCTATCTGGCGCCCTTTGTGAAAAAGGACAACCTGAGCTACAAGGAAGTGAAACAGTGCGTCCAGTCCTTCATCTACGGGGTGAATACCCCCAGCCGGTGGGGCACCCAGGCGCCTTTCTCCAACATCACCCTGGACTGGACCTGCCCGGACGATTTGAAGGACGTGCCCGCTATTGTGGGGGGCAAGGAGCAGGACTTCACCTATGGGGACTGCAAAAAAGAAATGGACATGGTGAACAAGGCCTTCATCGAAAACATGATCGAAGGGGACGCCAACGGGAGAGGCTTTCAGTATCCCATTCCCACCTATTCCATTACGAAGGATTTCGACTGGAGCGAAACGGAAAACAACCGGCTGCTCTTTGAAATGACCGCCAAATACGGTACCCCGTATTTCTCCAACTACATCAATTCCGACATGAAACCCAGTGACGTCCGGAGCATGTGCTGCCGGCTGCGTCTGGATCTCCGGGAATTGCGGAAAAAATCCGGGGGCTTCTTCGGGTCCGGGGAATCCACCGGGTCCGTGGGGGTGGTCACCATCAACATGCCCCGGATTGCCTACCTGGCCAAGGACAAAAAGGACTTCTATGACCGTCTGGACCATATGATGGACATTGCCGCCCGGAGCCTGAAAACCAAGCGGACCGTAATCACCAAGCTGCTGGATGCGGGGCTCTATCCCTATACCAAGCGGTACCTGGGCACCTTCAAGAACCATTTCAGCACCATCGGGCTCATTGGCATGAACGAAGTGGGGCTCAACGCCAACTGGCTTCGGAAAGACCTGACCCACCCGGAAACCCTGGCCTTCACCAAAGAAGTGCTGACCCACATGCGGGAACGGCTGAAGGATTACCAGGAACAGTACGGAGACCTGTACAACCTGGAAGCCACCCCGGCGGAATCCACCACCTACCGGCTGGCCAAGCACGACAAGGAACAGTATCCGGACATCATCACCGCTAATGAACACGGTACCCCGGACTACACCAACTCCTCCCATCTGCCGGTGGGGTATACCGAAGACCTGTTCACCGCCCTGGATATGGAAGACGATCTTCAGACCCTGTACACCTCCGGCACCGTATTCCATGCCTTCCTGGGCGAAAAGCTGCCGGACTGGAACTCTGCCGCCGGCCTGGTACGGAAGATTGCCAGCAACTACAAGCTGCCGTACTTCACCCTGTCTCCCACCTACAGCATCTGCCGGGAACACGGGTACCTGAGCGGGGAACAGTACACCTGCCCTTACTGCGGCAAAAAGACCGAAGTCTACAGCCGGATCACCGGCTATTACCGGCCGGTCCAGAACTGGAACGACGGGAAGATCCAGGAATTCAAGGACCGGAAAGTCTACGACCTGGGCCAGTCCCATCTGAAGAAAGAAGAAGCGCCGGCTGAACGGCCGGTGTTCCGGAAACCCTCCGTGAAGACCGCTCCCACCGAAGCCAGACAGGTGGCCAGCGCCGGAGAGGACAAAGGATGGATCCTGTTCGGGACCCATACCTGCCCCAACTGCAAAATGGCCGTTAGAGAACTGGAAAAACACGGCGCCGCCTTTACGGAAATCTTCGCCGAAGAGCATCCGGAACTGGCGGAGAAATACCAGGTGCAAAGCGCACCCACCCTGCTGGTCAGCCAGGGAGACACCCTGAACAAAATCGTAGGATTCGGCCCCATCCGGGCCTTCATCCGGCAGCAGGGGATGTAAGAAAAAAGGAGCTGTGAAAAAATGAGAGATCATTTTTTCACAGCCCTTTTTTTTATGGGAAAATGGTGGAGATGAGGGGAGTCGAACCCCTGTCCGAAAGCATTGCCATGCGAACTTCTCCGAGCGCAGACTGCATATTTTGTTTCGCAGCCCCTTTGCCTGCAGACGGGCCAAGGAACGTGCTATCTCGATGAGTTTCCCTGTCAGCCTCCGAGAATTGGCAGGCAGGTATCCTGCAAGTGTCGTCTATTCTTCTTCAGCAGGAATGAAGAGGAAAGACGTTAGCAATTTAAGCTGCTAAAGCGTAAGAATCGTCTGCGTTTATAACGCGTTTCCACCGTTTTATGGGGTTGGCGGGATCCCAGCTCGCTTATCGCACACCATCTACCCCCGTCGAAACCGGTACATCCCCGGGTATAGTGTGTACATTGTATTTTATCATGGGGTGGTGTTTCCGTCAAGGGAAGCCAGCACTTCCCGGGCCCGGCCCGCTTCTTTTTCCGCCACGTCGATGTAGTACATATCCCGGTCGATTTTTCCCCGGGGTCCGAAATCCCGGATATCCAGTTTGGCGCCGCAGCCGCAGGTGGGGGCTTCGCTGGGGAGCGAAGTGGAGGAATAGGGGATGCCGGCGGTTTTCAGGGCATCCCTGGCTGCCTGCCAGCGGGCTTTGCAGCCTTTTTCCTTGAAAACAGTAATCTTTTTCGTGAAGAATCCCATGGGGGCCTCCTTTCTGTAGTCAAATAAATATTTAGTTAGAGAATTATTATTTGTTACCTATTATATCACATTATCCTCTTTCTTTCCCGGGATTTTTATGGTATCATGGAGTTGTCAGAAAAGATTGTCGGAAAACGGCAGTCGTGTTTTGGAAGAACAAGGAGGAGAAAATCCATGGAACAAAAATTCTACAAATGTGCCCATTGCGGCAAGATCATCGCTGTTGTCAAGGAAACCGGGGTGCCGGTGATGTGCTGCGGCCAGAAGATGGATGAACTGGTGCCCAACACCACCGATGCCGCCCAGGAAAAACATGTGCCCGTTGTGGAAGTAAATGGCAATATTGTAACCGTAACCGTAGGTTCCGTGCTCCATCCCATGCAGCCGGAACACTATATCGAATGGATCTCCCTGCATACCAAACAGGGGAACCAGAGAAAAGAACTGAAACCGGGAGATGCGCCCAAGGCCGTATTCGCCCTGGTGGATGGGGACGAAGTGGAAGCCGCCTATGCTTACTGCAACCTGCACGGGCTGTGGAAGAAATAAATTGGTTGTCACCTGATCACCCAACCACCTAACCACCTAACCACCCAACCACCTAACCACCTAATCACTTAACCACCTAACCACTTAATCACTTACCCACTTGAAACGGGCCTGCCCCACAGCAGGCCCGTTTGTGCTATAATCAAACCAAAACCACCCAAGGAGGCCTTTTCCCATGTCTTTTCCCCTGTACTGCATCACCAACCGGCATTTGTATGCCCTGCCGTTTCTGGAACAGCTGGACCGGATCCTGGCCCTGCGCCCGGCGGGGGTGATCCTCCGGGAAAAAGACCTTTCTCTGGAGGAATACCTGGCCCTGGGCCGGCAGGTGCTGGAAAAATGCCGCCGGGCAGGGGTGCCCTGCTGGTTCCACACGTTCCTGGAGGCGGCGGTGGAACTCCGGCCGGATGGGATCCAGCTGCCCATGCCGGTGCTCCGGGAGCTGCCTGCCGGGTGGCGGCAAGGTTTCCCGGGGAGGGTGGGGGCCTCCTGCCACAGTCTGGACGAAGTGCAGGAAGCGGCCCGGCTGGGGGCGGATTGCTGCACCTTCAGTCATGTGTATCCCACCCAATGCAAGCCGGGGCTGCCGCCCCGGGGCCTGGAAGCCCTCCGGCAGGTGTGCGCCCAAAGTCCCGTTCCCGTCTATGCTCTGGGAGGGGTGACACCGGAAAAAATCCCGGAACTGGAAAAAGCCGGCGCCGCCGGAGCGGTGATGATGGGGTGGTGGAAGACTGTTGACTGTTGACCGCTGACAACCACGTATCCTATAATATGGAAAGATAAACAAACTGAGAAGGAGTGGGCCCATGAAAAAACAACTGCTGGCCCTGGTGTTTTCCTGCTTTGTCCTTTGGGGCTGCGGGGATGCTCTGGCGGCCAAACCCACTGAATGGAGTCTGTTGGGCGAAAACAAATCCGGAACCTATTATACGGATCTGGCCTCGTTCAAACAGGAACCCAAGACCCCGTCCCTGACCCAGGCTACGGCCCGGGCGGTGCTGAAGAATCCCTCGTTCATCCGGCTGCTGGACCATCTGTACGCCAAAAAGCTGAAAGAGACGGATTCGGCCAAAGAATGCATCATGGATGTGGAAATCGACGAGGCCGGCCATACCTACCGGATCAACCAGATCCAGGTGCTGACCCGGAACGGGAAGACCCTGGAAAAGAAAAAGATCAAGGAAAATTTCAGCCCCATTCCCCAGCGGACCTTTGTGGACGCCTTGGAAAAAGAAATCCAGGCCTGGAAAATGGAGCACAAAAAGGAGTCTGTGAAACATGAAAATCCGCGGTTTTGAAAAAATCTCTTCCTATAAAAAAGTGGATTTCCCCCTGCCCAGCCGGCAGACCGCCCGGAGCGCCGGGTACGACATCTACCTGCCGGAAACGGTGACCATCCCGGCCCACGGCCAGAAAATGGTCCCCACCGGGGTAAAGGCCTATATGCAGGATAATGAATACCTGGGCATCCATATCCGGTCCAGCATGGCGGTGAAGCGTCACCTGCGGCTGGTGAACAACGAGGGCATCGTGGATGCGGATTACTACAACAATCCGGACAACGAAGGCCATCTGCTGCTGGCCCTGGCCAACGATACCGACCAGGACGTGACCCTGGAAAAGGGGGAACGGGTGGCCCAGGGGATTTTCTACACCTATCTGCTGGCCGATGACGACGGCAAAGCACCCAAACAGGAACGGAGCGGCGGCTTCGGCAGCACCACGAAATGAGGCACTGATATGACGGAAAACAAATGGAAGAAAATGATCAGCCTGGTAGACACCATGGGAGACTGGGGCGGCTATCAGCTGTATGAATGGTTCAAGCTGTTCCCGGAACAGCGGGAAACGGCCCTGCGGGAATACATCTACCTGAAGGCCCATCTGATCCGGGGCTGCATGGCGGCCCTGAAAAAGGATCTGACCCAGGAGGACTGGAACGAATTCTATCTGGCCCTGGGCAAACAGATGGAAGCCACCCCGGATTACAGCTACGGGGCCACCTATGAAGAAATGGTGGAAGCCCTCCGCAGCTATGAAGGTCAGTCCCTGGCCCAGCAAAAGGCCATTTTCGCCAAACGGAGTACCATTGACAGCACGGTGTATTCCCGGCAGTTTGTAAAGGATTTGACAAATTTCTTCAGCCGCACCCAGGCGGAACTGCGGAAGGACCTCCGGGACTGAAAAAAATCAGCTTTGTGGGAGAATAAAGGTTGACAAGCCAGCCGGAAACTCCTATACTGTAACCATAACTGAACAAAAGATAGAGGCGCGGAAAACATCAGTAATTCTCAGAGGGACACCGACGAAGGGAACGAAAGGGGAACCGCCGAAGCAAAGCTGCGGGTGCGCGCTTATGCTGGGATGCAGGTGAACAATCTGCAGACTGTCGCCTTTGGGTGGAGAGCTATCAATGGGAACGGAAACAAGTCCCCTGCCATGGCAGGAGCGGCTTCTTTTCTTGCAGGTCATTGGGCTCGCCTCCATGACCTGTTTTTTTGTCTCCCAAAGGAATGCACAAAGGAGAGATGCTTGGTATGATCAAAGTGTTGGTAAATGGTGCCCTGGGCAGAATGGGGCACACAGTGGTACAAACGGTCCTGCAGCAGAAAGATATGGAACTGGTGGGTGCTGTGGACAAGTTCGGCAAGGACAAAACCGTGGAAGGCTGCCCGGTGGATACGGACCTGGTCCGGGCCCTGGAAACCTGCAAGCCCGATGTGGTGGTGGATTTTACCCGGCCCGATGTGGTCATGGACAACCTGCGGATCATCCTGAACGCCGGGGTCAACGCCGTAGTGGGCACCACCGGCTTCACCCAGGAAAATCTGGAGGAACTGAAAGGCCTGGCGGAAAAGAACGGCGTGGGTATCCTGGTTTGCCCCAACTTCGCCATGGGGGCTGTCCTGATGATGAAAATCGCTGCAGAAGTGGCCAAATACTTCCCCCAGGTGGAAATCATCGAAATGCATCATGACAAAAAGCTGGATGCTCCCAGCGGCACGGCCATCCTTACCGCCCAGAAACTGGCGGAAGTCCGGGGCGGCTTTGTCCAGCAGGGCAATCCGGATGAAGTGGAAAAACTGCCCCATGCCAGAGGCAGCGAATACGAAGGGATGCGGATCCACAGCGTACGGCTGCCCGGGTTCGTGGCCAGCCAGGAAATCATCTTCGGCAGCATGGGCGAAACCCTTACGGTGCGCAACGACCCGGTGAGCCGGGAATGTTACATGCCCGGGGTCATGCTGGGCTGCCGGACCATGGTGAAACGCAAGGGCCTGGTGTACGGACTGGATCAGATCCTGGAGTAAGGCTTCCATAGGAAGTCCTTTCCTGAAAGGGAAGGGGGACCGTCCCCATGGACGGTGGATGGGTCCCCTTTTTGGGCATTACCTCATGTAAACAAAGGAGACGAGTGCAATGAAAGAATACAATCTGGCAATTCTGGGTGCCACCGGCGCCGTTGGACAGGAATTCATCAATCTGCTGAACGAACGGGATTTCCCCTTCAAAAATCTGAAGCTGCTGGCTTCTGCCCGGAGCGCCGGCAAGGAACTGACCGTACGGGGCAAGACCTATAAAGTGGAAGAAGCCAAGGCTGACTCCTTCAACGGGGTGGATGTGGCCCTGTTCGCCGGCGGCAGCATTTCCAAGACCTTCGCACCCATTGCCGTAAAGGCTGGTGCCGTGGTCATTGACAACTCCAGCACCTACCGGATGGATCCGGATGTGCCTCTGATCGTTCCTGAAGTGAACCCCCAGGATATCACCAAACATCACGGGATCATCGCCAACCCCAACTGCTCCACCATCATCATGGTAATGGCCCTGAAACCCATCTATGACCTGGCCCGGATCAAACGGATCATCGTTTCCACCTACCAGGCTGCTTCCGGTGCCGGCAAAGACGGGCTGGACGAACTGGAAAACCAGATCAAACAGGCTGCCCGGGGCGAAGAAATGACCGCCAGGATCTTCCCCAGCGCCAGCGCTGAAAAACACTTCCCCCTGGCTCTGAACCTGGTGCCCCAGATCGATATCTTCCTGGACAACCTGTACACCAAGGAAGAAATGAAGATGGTCAACGAAACCAAGAAAATCTTCTCCGATCCGGAAATGCGCATCACCGCCACCACCGTCCGTGTCCCCGTTTACCGGAGCCACAGTGAATCCGTCAACGTGGAACTGGAACATGATGTGGAACTGGAAGACATCCGCAAAGCCCTGGCCGGCTTCCCCGGCGTGGTGCTCCAGGATGATCCTTCCCGGCAGATCTATCCCATGCCCCTGTACACCTCCGGCAAGAACGATGTGTATGTGGGCCGTCTGAGACGGGACGAATCCGCCGCCAACAGCTTCAACTTCTGGTGCGTAGGCGACCAGATCCGCAAAGGGGCCGCACTGAACACCCTGCAGATTGCCGAAACCATGGTGAAGAACGGCTGGCTGTAAGAACAAGAACCTAGAGATTTTGAGGGGAGCCTGAGGTTAAAATGAAAATCATTGTACAAAAATTCGGAGGAACGTCCGTAGCTACGCCTGCCACCCGGGAAAAAGTGGTGGGCAAGGTCCAGGAAGCCATTGCCCAGGGCTATGCACCCATTGTGGTGGTGTCCGCCATGGGCCGCCGGGGAGACCCGTTTGCCACGGATACCATGATCGATATGCTGAAAAGCGTGAACCCCAACCCGGCTCCTCACGAACTGGATCTGCTGATGGCCTGTGGGGAAATCATCTCCTCCACAGTAATGGCCGCCACCCTCCAGGAAAGAGGCCTGAAGGCCAAAGCCCTCACCGGGGGCCAGGCCGGCATGATCACCGATGACGAATATGGCAATGCCAAGATCCGCACCGTGGAACCGGACAACCTGCTGGAACTGGTGGAACAGGGGATCATCCCCGTGGTCTGCGGGTTCCAGGGCGTGACGGCGGACCACAAGAACGTGACCACCCTGGGCCGCGGGGGCAGCGATACCTCTGCCGCCGCCTTCGGTGTGGCCGTCCATGCGGACAAAGTGGAAATCTACACCGATGTGGACGGGGTCATGACCGCCGATCCCCGGATTGTCAAGAATGCCCATATCATCAAACAGATTTCCTATGATGAAATCCGTGAGATGGCCCACCAGGGTGCCAAGGTCATCCATCCCCGGGCCGTGGAAATCGTTATGCGCTATGGGGTCCCCATGGTGGTGAAGAGCACCTTCTCCGAAGCCCCCGGTACCCTGATCAGCAAGGAAGACCAGCCCAAGGAAATGGAAGAAACCGATTCCCTGGAAGAAAAACATGCCTGTGGGGTAGCCAGCAAGAACAACATTGCTTTCTTCTCCGTGAACCTGGACAGCAGTGACGGAGCCGATCTGTTCGATACCCTGGCCAAAAACGGGGTCAGCATCGGCACCATGAGCCTCCAGCCCCATTCCCTGATGTTCGCCGTGTACAGCGCCGCCGCCGATGATGCGGAAAAAGTGCTGAAAGCGGAAAACTGCCAGTACACCAAGGTGGAAAACTGCGCCAAAGTGACCGTGGTGGGCTCCCACATGGGCGGCGTCCCCGGCATCATGGCCCGGTTCATCAATGCCCTGGCCAAATCCGGCATCGAAATCCTTCAAACAACAGATTCAGACAACCTGATTTCCGCCATTGTACGGGAAGAACAGGTAAAAGAAGCAGTCAATGCCCTGCACGCTGCTTTCCAACAATAAAAGGTGGTAAGCATGAACAAGAAACCCTATTTCGGACGACTGATTACAGCCATGGTGACCTTCTTCCATGAAGACGGTTCCCTGAATGCGGACGGGACGGCGGAATTCGCCGCCTGGCTGCTGGACCACGGCTCTGATTCCATCCTGGTCAGCGGCACCACAGGTGAAGCCCCCACCATGACCTATGCAGAAAAAGAAGAACTGTTCACCAAAGTCATTGCCAGGACCAAGGGCAAGGGCCAGGTGATCGTGGGTACCGGCTCCAACAATACGGTCGATGTACTGGAAATGAACAAACTGGCGGAAAAAGTGGGCGCCGACGGCGTCCTGGTGGTGGGTCCCTACTACAACAAGCCCTCCCAGGAAGGCTTCTACCGCCATTACAAGACCATTGCGGACAACACCAGCCTGCCCATCATCATCTACAACGTACCCGGACGGACCGGCAGCAACATCCTGCCCGCCACCATTGCCCGGCTGGCCCACGAATGCAAGAACATCGTGGCCATCAAGGAAGCCGCCGGCAATGTGAGCCAGGTGGAAGATCTGTACCGCCTGGTACCGGAAGATTTCTCCATTTACAGCGGGGATGACGCCCTGATCCTGCCCTTCATGAGTGTGGGCGCCGTGGGCCTGATTTCCGTCCTGAGCAATGTGAACGGGGAAATGATCCAGGAACTGATGCAGAGCTATGAACGGGGCGAAGTCCAGAAAGCCCGGGACCTGAACAGAACTATGGTCCTCCAGTCCCGGAGCATGTTCCTGGTGAGCAACCCCATCCCGGTGAAAGAAGCTGTGGCCAAAATGACCCCCTTCAACCCGGGGCCCTACCGTCTGCCTCTGTGCCCCATGACCGACGAAGAAAGAGAAAAGGTCACCCGGGCCTGGAAAGAAAGCGGGCTGCTGAAGTAAATACGGTCAGCTGTCAACGGCCAGCGGCCAAAGGAAAGGACCTGTTCCCAGTGGCCGCTGACAAAATGGAGACATTGAGGTTTTGCCTCAATGTCTCCATTTATATACCCTGACCTTTTTCTTCTTCTCCAATTCCGTGGCCTTTTCCTGGATTTCTTCATCTTCCTCCGAATCCCACAGCAATTCAAACCGGGGATCGTTTTTCAGGTTCACATACAGGGGGTCCAGATCGGTGGTGAGGAAGTGGGTGAAAGGATACCGGGTGACAAAATCCCGGTAATCCAGTTGATTATAAAGTAAGGAACAATATTCCAACATTACATCTTTTTTATGATTTAGTTTCGGCTTAAAGACTTCCGCCCGAGTATCCAAGTAACAAGGAATTCCCTGAAACTCTGCATAAGGACCATCATTATATCCGGTCCATAGACAAATCGGGGTACCTGCACTGTCTTTTTGGATAATATTAACGCTTTTTTTTAGTGGAAGATCTACCTGTATAATCCGATGCACGGCAATCGTATAAGAAAATAAAATTGTAAGACCAAGAAAAGCAAAGGTCTGCCAAATGTAAATTCTTAACTTTTCTGCACGTTGACGATTTTCCCAAAGTATTTTGAAAGAATATGCACTCAAAGACCCTAGAATTATGAAGGCACCATAAAATAAAATCATCCGATTTACAGGTATAGGGGTTTTGGAAAATAAGATAATAATAACGACAATGGAACCCGCCAACATTAAAAATATCATGCGATGCGCATGGGACCATGAGTAAGGAACATGATTTTGTTTAAAGGAAGCTTTCGCTATAATTTTGGCCAAAGGAAACATTCCTGCCAATAAAAAGAGCAAACCGCTTCGATTGGCCTGCAGTGTCATGAATCCAGTTCCTAGAGCCAGCAGCTGATGTCTAAAAGGAAGAGAATTACGTCCATAACATATTGCACAGGCAAAGAGAACAAGTAGGAAAATTGTTTGATATGGGGAGGCAAAGTTCAAAGATAAGGGGTGCATTTCTCCCACAATCAGATTAATATCAGTATAGCCATAAGACTTGAAAGCATAGGTCATTGATTCTATTCCATAGGGACCGCAAAAACCACCGGTAAGAACTGCAGCAAATAGAAATAAAAAGTCCTTTGTTTTCCAAGCTAATTCACATTTTCCAAAAGAAAGATGAGGTCCCACTATAGCTTCGAATGTATAAGGCAACAGGAATACAGCAAACATGGGCCACATGGCACCGTGGAAATTTACTAAGAGCACTGAAAGTAAAAAAAATAGTGGAATCATAAGGCGAGGCATCTGAGTTTGTGAGGCGTATTTTTCTAAAAAATATATTTCTAAAAGGAAAATCAGGCCAGAAACTGTTTGCGGTCTTTGGCTCATATACCCTTGACATAATAAAAATAGCCAGAATAGAAGGAATACCCGCACTGATAGAGTGAAAGTGGAAATCTGTAATTTTAAAATTTTATAGAACATCCAAAGAAATAAGCCGCTCATAAACCATGCATAGACCATCAAGACTGGCATTCCACCCAGTTTATAAAGCTTCCATAATCCAAGAGCGAACAGCCACTGATGCATGACAAAATGGAAATCATGATGTATAGTAAAAGGTTCAATGTGGGGAATACCCCATTGTTCAACGAAGCGGCCACTGTTCAACAGAAACCAACTGTCCTGATCGAATCGACTGGTAAAAACTAGAATAAAAAAAATAATGAAAAGGGCATAAATCATGGCACCCATCTTATTTTTCATGGTTCTGCCCTCCCTGTGTTTCCGTTTCCTGGTACTCCTGTTCCGTATTCACCTGCCACAGGGCGGTTTTGTCGGTTTCGCCCTGGCGGATCAGATCCACGGCGGTGAGGGCGGAGAGCATGGAATGATCCATGTTGTTGTACCGGTGCTGGCCGTTCCGGCCCATGCAGTAGAGATTGGGGATGGTGTCCAGTTCCTGCCGGAGTCGGGGAAAATCCCGGTAGCTGCCATAATAAGCCGGGTAGGCTTTTTTCATCCGCACCACATGGCCTTCCTGCACGGCGCCGGGCCGGATCACCTGGATGGTTTCCAGCTCCTTGGCCGCAAAAGCCAGAAAATCCTCATCGGTCATGGACCAGAGGGCATCCCCTTCCTGGCAGAAGTATTCCAGGCCGATCCACAGGGTGTGGAGGGGATCCCGGACCAGATAAGGGGACCAGTTGTTGAAAATCTGCAGCCGTCCCAGTTTCACCTCCGGTTCCTGGACATAGATCCAGCAGTCCGGGACAATATGGTTCAGGGTGGGATGGTCCGTTTCATTTTTCAGTTCCAGCCGGTCCACCAGGAGCCCGGCCGTCATAAAGTCCCGATAGGGGAGGGTGGCAGCGGTTTCCCGGGCTTTGGGGGAGAGCCAGTCCTGGGGCAGTCCCGCAGCCAGGTCTTTTACCGGCATGGTGGAGAGGACAATATCCCCAGGCACCTGGTGCAGGTTCCCCTGCTGATCCCGGTACTGGACGGCGGACAGGGTCTTTCCCGGTCCGCTGGTGAATCCGGTGACCGTGGCTCCCATGCGGATTTCTCCTCCCAGCCGGAGCACTTCGTCCCGGAGGGTTTCGTAGAACTGGCCGGGGCCCAGTTTGGGATAGGCGAACCGTTCAATGAGGGAGGTCTGGACGGATTTGGGCTGGATGTGGAAAGTCCGCTGGAAAAGGTCCTTCAGCACGGCACCGATGGAGATCCCTTTGATCCGCTGGCTGCCCCAGTCGGCGGAAAGGTTCCTGGGAGAACGGCCCCAGACTTTTTCCGTATAACCGGCAAAGAAGGTCTGGTACAGTTTTTCTCCGAACCGGTTCACCATAAAGTCTTCCAGGGTGTGTTCCGGCCGTTTGTGGATGCAGGAAGCCAGGTAGGAACAGCCGATTTCCGCCATGGTGCCCAGGCCCAGGTTCCGGATGGTGGTCCGGTTCAGGGATACCGGGTAATCAAAGAATCTGTGCCGGTAGAGGATCCGGGAAACCCGCTGCCGGTCCAGGAATACCCGGTCGGTCTGTTCCGGGTCGGCCCCCTGGGGGTCCAGGGTGCAGGAGCGGTGGAGCAGCCGGTCGTCCAGAGCCGGGGCGGAGGCATGGGGCATCAGCTGGTCCCAAAGGGCCTGGACCCGAGTGTTTTTGGTAAAGAACCGGTGGCCCCCGATGTCCATCCGGTTGCCGGAAAAGTCGACGGTGCGGGAAAGACCGCCTACCTGGGTATCAGCCTCCAGAAGGAGAGGATGGATGGAAGTGGTGCGCAGAAGTTCATAGGCGGCCGTAAGCCCTGCGGGCCCGGCTCCGATGATTACGGCCTGTTTTGTCATGTGGAATCCCTCTTTTGTCAGTAGTTTACATAGTAGTCAAAACTGTTTTCATTATATACGATTGCAGGAAAAGAAGGAAGGGGGCTCTTTTCCATACGATTCCTCAGCCAAATAGTGGTGTAATCAGTGTAAATGTGGTAAAATAGAGAAAAATATTCACAATTCGGTCACGTGACCATTTGTGACGGATAGGAACAGGAGGAGGACGGTTTGGGGATGTTGCCGTCTTTTTCCGGGGAACGAAGGGGGAGCATTGTGAAGAAGCTGGAGAAACTCACTGAAATCATCGAGAAAATGTCGCCCAGGAAACTGATGCTGCTGTGCGGATCCGCGGCACTGGCTGTATTCCTGCTGCTGTACGTGATTTTATCTGCCCTGTTCCCGGACCAGAAGCCCGGAAATGTGGCGGCCGGGAATGTGACCGTGGTGGAAGCGGCCCGGGATATCGCACCCCAGACCGTGCTCACGGAGGAAATGCTGAAAACCGTGGAAGTGCCGGCCAATCTGGTACCGGCCGGGGCTCTGACGGACAAGAAACAGGCCCTGGGGAAGAAAACCGGCATCGACCTGTTTGCAGGGGATATCCTGACGGAACGGAAACTGACCTCTCACGGGGGCGGCTTCGTGGGGATGATCCCTGACGGGATGCGGGCGGTTTCCTTTGGGGTCAATGATGTGACCGGGGTTTCCGGTTTTGCCAAACCCGGGGACAAAGTGGATATCCTGCTGGTGACGGATAAGGAAGGGAACGGGATCGTTTCCAAGACACTGCTGAAGGATGTGCTGATCCTGGCAGTGAACAAAAGCTCCGACCGGCCCCAGGGTACCACCCAGACCAGCGGCAGCGATAAAAAGACCCTGACCAGCGGCAGCCAGCCGGCGGGGAATTCCGGCAGCACCGGTTCCATGGGCACTCCTTCGGTGGTGACCGTGGCCCTGACACCCTATGATGCAGCCAAACTGATCGGGTCCTCCCGGATCGGCCAGCTCCAGATGATGCTCCGGCCGGCGGATGGTTCCACAGATGACAAATCCATCGGCTATTACGTGATCCCTCTGCCTGGCAATACGGCATCCTCCAGTACCCCAGCACCGGCACCGGCAGTTCAGCGTGACTATACGCCCCGGCCGGCTCCCCAGGCACCGGCGGCTCCTTCCGGAGACGGTGGAGGCGACGCCGGGGGACTGTCGGGTATCGAAGTCATTCGGGGAACCAGTGCAACCAGGGGGAAATGATCATGATCAATTACAGTAAACGGATGGGCCTCCTTGTGACGGCGGCCATTTTGGGAATGACGGGACAGGCGCTGGCCGCCACCACCCTGAGCGTGGCGGTGAACGGGTCCCGGTATATGGAAGCATCGGGAATCACCCGGCTGGCGGTGGGGAATCCGGAAATCGCCGATGTGCGGCTCCTTTCCGGCAATGATTTCCTGCTGGTGGGGAAAAAGCCCGGTTCCACCACGCTGCTGGTCTGGTCCGACAACGGCCGGGAAGAATACAATGTGTTCGTCTCCGGCAGTGATGCAGGCACGGCCCAGGCCATCCAGGAAGCCATCGGGTATCCGGAGGTCCAGGTGCAGATGATGAACGGCAAGGTGCTGCTCCGGGGCCGGGTCCAGAACCAGTATGAACACGATTCCGCCATCAAAGTGGCCCAGATGTATCTGGGCAGCGGCGGGGGCACCACCTCCACCGCCCAGGCGGGAGGCAAGGAAGGCACCGCGGCCCAGGGAGGGACCACTGATTCCAACATCATCGACATGCTGGACATGACGGAACCTACCCAGGTGCGGCTGGTGGCCCAGATCATCGAAATCAACACCTCAGCGGAAAAGGACCTGGGGATCCAGTACTGGTCTCCGACTCTGGGGGATAATACGAATGGCGGCAGCAATTCCACGGACATTACCCGGGGGACCCCCGGTCTGTTCTATGCCGGGGAAAACTTCTACAAACAGCGGGGGAGTTTCGGCTGGTTCGGTAGCCATCTGTCCAACCTGAACGCCTCCCTCCAGGCCCTGGTAACCAGCGGCAAGGCCCGGATCCTGTCCCGGCCTTCCATTACCACCATGAGCGGTCAGAAGGCCAAGATCCTGATCGGGGGCCGGATCCCCATCCCCACCTCCGCCGGGGACGGGCAGATTGCCATTGACTGGCGGGATTACGGGGTGAAACTGGACATCGAGCCGGTGGTGGATGCGGACAACAAGATCACCTCCAAGGTCCATGCGGAGGTGTCCACCCTGGATTACGGCCACAGTGTGAAGGAAAACGATTTTTCCATCCCGGCCATTGCCTCCCGGGAAGCGGAAGCCATGATCAACGTCCGCTCCGGTATGACCATGGCCATCGGAGGGCTGCTGAATTCCGAGGACAGCAAGTCCGTTTCCAAGATTCCGCTGCTGGGGGATATCCCCATTATCGGCCAGTTCTTCCGGCATACCTCCACTACCCGGGACAACCGGGAACTGCTGATCCTGATTACGCCGCTTCTGGTAGGGGACGATTCTCCTGTTTCCATGAGCCAGCGGATGAAGGAAAATTACGAGGCTTCGGAACGGTATGAACGGAATGCGGAAAAAGTGGATGTGAATACGCCGGTGAAACCGGGGAACGACAAGCAGGAACGGGATATCTGGGGCGGCCGTCCGGAAGAACATCCGGATACGGAGATCCTGGAAGAAAAGAAAGCTCCGGAACCACCTTCCCGGCTGCTCCGGACCACTGACGAAAAGGGCGAAACCGTCCTGGTACCTCTCTCCGAAGATGATTATCAGCTGCGGAAAGAGAAACTGAAAGTGGTGGGGGTGGAAAAGCCCAACGGAGAGATCCAGCTGGACGAACCGGAAGCCCGGGAAGCAGAAAACAAGGGACGGAACATGGGGAAGGAACCCCTGCTGGTGGAAAAGAAAAAGCCGGAAACCCGGCGGCCCACCAGCTTCCGGGAACGGGTCCGGAAGCTCCAGCAGGCGTACCGGAACCAGTGGCAGAACCCGGCCCGCCCCTGACAATCAATGAACCATGAACCAGAAACAGCAGGAGGCATGAAGCTATGGAAGGCAGGAAAGGGACCCTATTTACCGTTTTCAGCACGGCCTATGCCGTGGGCAAGACGCTGCTGGCCATCAACATTGCAGCGGAACTGGCCCGGCAGGGGCTGAAGGTGTGCCTGGCGGACCTGGATCTCCAGTTCGGGGATGTGTGCTACTACCTGAAACTGAATCCGGAACGGACCATTGCGGACGCCCAGAAATCCATGGAACAGCATCCCAAAGATACGGTGGCCGTGGAATACCTGACCCGGTACCAGGAAGGGAACATGGGATTCGATGTGCTGGCCAATCCCAAACTGCTGGAAGAAGCCTACAATATGGACAACAACATCATCAAATCCCTGGTGCTCCAGCTCCAGCTGGAATATGATTATGTGATCCTGGATACCACCTCCACCTTCAGCGCGTTGAACCTTCTGCTGATGGATATGTCCACCCTGATCAACTTTGTGGGGATCGTGGATTTCATCCCCACCATCAAGAACATGAAGCGGGGGTCCGACACCCTGAAGGAACTGGGCTACGACGACAGCAAGATCCGCTACGTGCTGAACCGGAGCAATGCCAAGACCCGGATCGATGTGGAGGATGTGGAATCCATTCTGGGGAAGCATTTCGACTTTGTGCTGCCCAATGATTTCCAGACGGCCCAGGATTCCATCCGCACCGGAGTGCCCTGCATCCTGAGCAGCCGGCATACGCCCCTGGCCCAGGGGATGGCTTCCATGGTGGATGGCTACGTGCATCCGGAAACCGACAGCCGGGACAGCGGAGACGGCCATTCCGGCGGCAGCTGGCTGAGCCGTATCTTTTCCTGAGGAGGCATGAACCGTGGGTTACAGAACCGTACTGATCGAAGACAACCAGGTGATGCAGGAACGGCTTTCCAGTGTCATCCGGAATACGCCCGGGTTTGAGCTGAGTGCCCGGTACCGGAATGCAGGGGATGCCCTGGGGCAGATGCAGGCTTTCAAGCCGGAACTGATCCTCCTGGACATCGACCTGGACCGGAACAGCACCCTGCTGCCGGATTTGAAAAAAGCCTATCCCCACACGGTGATCATCGGCATGAGCCGCCGGTGGGATGCGGAAGCCCAGTCCCGGCTGCTCCGGTCCGGAGCCGGGGGCTTTATGGTGAAGCCCTTTTCCGGAGAGGAACTGCTGGATACCCTGAAGAATCTCCAGAACACCTCGGCATCCCGGCATTCCCAGGTGGTGGCCTTTTTCAGCCCCAAGGGGAAAAGCGGGAAGACCACCCTGATTGCCAATCTGGGGGCCGCCCTGGCCCAGCAGACCGGGGAACCGGTGGCCATCATCGACGGGGATCTCCAGTTCGGGGATATGGGGGTGTTCTTCAACCTGACCCCCCAGAGCACCATTGTGGAGGCAGTGCGGGATATTTCCTTCCTGTCCCCGGTGACTTTGAAATCCTATTTTGTGCCGGTGAACGAGAATCTCTCCGTGCTGTGCGGGGCCGCCAAGCCCGACCTGGCGGAAACGGTGACCATGGAAGGGATGACCAGCCTGATCGAAATGGCCCGGGGCATCTTCCGGTATGTGCTGGTGGATCTCTCCTCCGGGTTTTCCGATGTGGCCTGCACCGCCTGTGAAATGGCGGACAAGACCCTGGTGATGGCCATGGTGAACGGGGGCTACGAAGTGGAACACATGAAACGGGCCCTGGAGATCTTCCGGGCCTGGGAGGACTGTGACCGGCGGGTGAAGCCGGTGTTCACCCGGGTATCTCCCTGCACGGAGGAAGAACGGGACCGGTATTCCCAGGCCCTGGGCTTCCCGGTATTCCAGGTGCTGCCCAATGAATACCTGGCAGTATCCGCCGCGGCGGACAACGGCCGGCTGCTGCTGACCCAGGCCCCGGAGAATCCCTTCTCTCAGGCCGTGGGGCAGATGGCGGAGCAGATGAAACACTGGTGAAAATTCGTCAAAGTTGACCGTTGTACAGCGGTCCATCCATGGTATAATACAGATAGAAAGGAGCGAAAAGCATGATTGGTCTGGTTTCTCTGCTTTTTGCCTTTCTGTTTTTCCTGGGGCTGTATGCGGGGCTTTCCGTCTACCTCCAGCGGCGGCGGGAAGTATCCCAGCGGATCCAGCAGTATGCAGGATATCAGCCGGCAGCCGTCCGGAAGACCCCGTTCTGGGAGATCCTCCGGAACCGGTTCCATGAGCTGTTTGCAGAACGGAACCGGAGACCGGGGCGTCCCTGGAACCGGAAGAAGCTGGATCTGATGATGATCCAGGCCGGGCTGCCTTTGTTGGGGAAGGAATATGTGGCCATTGCCGGGGGACTGGCAGTGCTGGTGTTCCTGGTTACGGCGGTGGCCGGCCGGAGCCTGGTGACCGGGCTTTTGGGAGGGATCCTGACCCTGTTCGGGGCAGTGATCTTTCTCCAGCGGCGGATCAGCCGCCGGAAGGAAGCCTTTGAACGGCAGCTGGCGGATTGTCTCTCCCTGGTATCCAACTCTCTCCGGGCCGGGTTCTCCTTTTTGCAGACCATGGAGATCATCTCCCGGGAAATGCAGCCTCCCATGTCAACGGAATTCGCCAATGTGATGCGGAATACCTCTCTGGGCCGGACCATGGAGGATGCCCTCCAGGAAATGGACCAGCGGGTGGGCAACGAGGATTTTTCCCTGGTGATCACCGCGGTGCTGATCCAGCAGCAGGTGGGGGGCAATCTGGCCACCATCCTGGATACCATCCGGGAGACCATCAGCGAACGGATCCGGCTCCGCCGGGAAGTGGGGACGCTGACCGCACAGGGGAAGTTTTCCGGATTGGTGCTGACCTGTATTCCTGTGGCTCTGGGACTGTTTTTTGCGGTTACTTCTCCGGAATACCTGAAGCCCCTGCTGACCACCAGCATTGGCAAAATCGCCATTGGGGCAGCAGTGGTGATGGAAATCATTGGCTACCTGATCATCAGCCGGATCGTGGACATCAAGATTTGATATGTCTCCTGAATTTTGGTAAAAAGGGATTGTCCCTTTTTATAAATACTGCAATTGTACAAACTCACTGGAGGAGGTGAAAACTATGATTACCATGGCAAAGATGATGTACGACATGTACATTAAACCCCGTCTGGGTGAAAAAGGTCAGGACATGGTGGAATATGCCCTGATGCTGGCCATCATCGTTGGGATCGGCTGGATGATTTATAATCAGGCTCAGCTGGATCAAAAAATTAATGCTGTATTCAACAGTGCCGCAAGCCTGATGGATAAGGCAAAAGACACTGCTACCAAGAATCAGTAATGATGGTATCTGCAGTTTGGAATGCGAAAATCCACGAAAGAACAGTAGAAACAACGAAAGGGGGAACCACCATGAAACGGCAAAGGGGACAGGATATCATCGAATTTGCCATTCTGGTCCCTCTTTTTTTTCTCATCCTGATTGCCATGTGTGCTTTCGGGATGTTCTTCAGTGATTACATCACCTTCAACAATGTGGCCCGGTCCGTGGCCCGGGAGGCTGTGGTCCGGGAGCCCGGGGACAGCTGGGACAATGTGCGGAACCGGAACTTCAACGAATACAAAACTGTGGGGAACCTGTACAATCTGACCAGTGTGAACAACATCACCATTCAGCAGACTACGGTGGATGGGTCTCCTTCGGTGACGGTGACGGTGCAGGCACCCATCAAAACCCAGGGAGCTTTCTTTTCCAACCTGGCCTGGGCGGGGCTGCTCCAGGGCAGCGACCTGAAGACCATGAAGGCCACCTACACCATGTACGACGAAAATCAGCAAAAATAAATGAAAAAGCCGCCGGATCCGGGGACCTGGCGGGAACAAGGGGGATACGGCGTTGAAACTGCTGGAACGGCTGGGACGGAAAACTGAACAAGGCAAGCCCGAGGTCCGGGAGAATCCCATATTTGCCGGACGGGCGGCAGATGCCCGGGAAGAAGAATACCAGAACCTGAAGGTTACCGTCCACCGGGCCATTGTGGATGAAATGAGTGCGGAACAGCAGCGGGTGCTGGATTCTGCCACCCACAGCCGCCAGGAAATCGAAAATGTGATTTCCGGCTATGTCCAGCGGGTGCTGGAGCACAATCCCTTTGTGGTGCCCCGGGGGGAACGGGCCCGGCTGGTATCGGACATCTGCGACGAAATCCTGGGGCTGGGGCCCATCGAACCCTTCCTGAAGGACGACAGCATCACCGAAGTGATGGTGAACGGGCCCAAGAAGATCTATGTGGAACGGATGGGGAAACTCCACCTTACGGGAGCCCAGTTCCACGACAACAATCATCTGATGGCCATCATCGATAAGATCGTCACCCCCATCGGCCGGCATGTGGATGAAGCCTCGCCTCTGGTGGATGCCCGTCTCCAGGACGGCAGCCGGGTGAACGTGGTGATCCCGCCTCTTTCCCTGATCGGCCCCTGTGTGACCATCCGGAAATTCTCCCGGACGCCACTTTCTGTGGAGAATCTCATATCCTTTGGCACTTTGTCGGAAGAAATGGCCATTTTCCTCCGGGCCTGTGTGAATGCCAAACTGAATGTAATGATCAGCGGCGGTACCGGTTCCGGTAAAACCACCACCCTGAATGTGCTCAGTTCCTTCATCCCTCATGATGAACGGATCGTGACCATTGAAGACGCGGCGGAACTGCGGCTGGAACAGCCCCATGTGGTGACCCTGGAAGCCCGGCCTGCCAACATTGAAGGCAAAGGGGCCGTGACCATCCGGGACCTGGTGAAGAATTCCCTGCGGATGCGCCCGGACCGGATCATCGTAGGGGAAGTCCGCGGGGGCGAAGCCCTGGACATGCTCCAGGCCATGAATACGGGCCACGAAGGGTCTTTGACCACCGCCCACGCCAACAGCCCCCGGGATGTACTGTCCCGTCTGGAAACCATGGTGCTCATGAGCGGCCTGGACCTGCCGGTACGGGCCATCCGGGACCAGATTTCTTCGGCTCTGGACCTGATCATCCATCAGGAGCGGATCCAGGACGGATCCCGGAAAATCACCTATATTACGGAAGTCCAGAAGATGGAAGGGGATGTGATCGTCCTCCAGGACCTGTTCCGGTATGTCCAGACCGGGTTCGACGAAAGCGGCAGGGCTCTGGGGGAATTCCGTCCCACCGGGCTCCAGCCCCAGTTCCTGAGCAAGTTCAAATCCCACAATGTGGAATATCCGGCCTTTATGCAGAAGGCCCGGCCGGGGATCGACTGGGAAGAAGGTGACTGACCATGCTGGCACTGTCTCTTTCCATTGCCCTGGCGCTGTTCTTCTATCTATCCCTGTCGGTGCTGGCCCTGAAGAAGATCCAGGGCGAAGAAGTGAAGCGCCGGCTGGAAACCTTCCGGGAAGAAGAGAAGCCCCAGGAAGCAGAGGACAATCCCAATGACCTGAAGAAGATCCCCCTGTACCAGCGGACCATTGGCCGGCTGCTGGCCCAGGCCATGGACTTTTTCTCCAAATTCGCTCCTTCGGCCCTGCCCCAGATGATGGAACAGCGGATCATCCTGGCCGGGAAGCAGGGAATCTGGAAGCCCCGGACCCTGGTGGGCATCTGGTTCGTTTCCATGATTTTCTGGGGGTTCCAGGGGTTCCGGTACACCACTGGCCATCCCATGAGCACCTTCGGGGGACTCGTATTGATCTGGGGATGTCTGCTGTTCGGAGCCATGCTGCCTTTCGGGGTGCTGAACCATATCATCCGGAACCGGCAGACGAAGATCATCCGGCAGCTGCCGGATGTGCTGGATCTGCTGTCCATTTCCGTCCAGGCCGGTCTGTCGCTGGACGGGGCCATGCGGAAAGTGGTGGAACGGATGGAAGGCCCTTTGATCGATGAATTCCGCCGGATGCTCCGGGATGTGCGGATGGGCATGACCCGCCGCCGGTCCATGCAGCTGATGGCCAGGCGGTGTGATGTGCAGGATGTGTACCTGTTCGTCATGTCCGTGGTCCAGTCGGAACGGCTGGGAGCTTCCATGTCCGATACCCTGGTGATCCAGGCGGACAACATGCGGGACCTGCGGAGACAGCGGGCCAGGACCCAGGCCATGAAGGCACCGGTGAAGATGATCTTCCCCCTGGTGTTCTGCATCTTCCCCGCCATTTTCGTGGTGGTGCTGCTGCCGTCGCTGATTTCCCTGATGCAGGGGATGAAATGAAAAAGAGGGGCTGTTGCAGGAGCAACAGCCCCGTCATACGTCATGGGTCATACGCCGAAGGAGAAAATAAATTGTCCAAACGGGAAACCTGGTCCTTTGGGGACCATGCTGAAATCCGGATTGCTGTGGAAATCGCTGACACCTGGTGGGGACGGTTCCGGGGGCTGATGCTGCGGAAGCCTTTGCCTCCGGCTGCGGGCCTGTGGCTGAACCCCACCAACAGCATCCACATGTGCTTCATGAGATTTGCCATCGATGCAGTGTATTTCAACGACCGGATGGAAATCGTGAAAATCGTCAAAAACCTCCACCCCTGGCTGGGTCTTTCCGCCTGCCTGAAGGCCACTTCCGTGCTGGAAATGAAAGCCGGAGAAGCGGACCGGCTGGGGATGAAGGTGGGGATGAAGCGGATTGTTGCATAAGCAACAATCCCTGTCAACGGTCAGCTGTCAAAATGGCCCGCCCGGGCGGGCAAAAAAAATCCACCCTCGAGGGGTGGATTTTTTTTATTTGATCTTCGTCTTGTTCAACTTGGCCGAAATCTTGTTCCCGATGGTCTGGACCAGCTGGACCAGGGCAATCAGGACGATGACGGTGGCAATCATGGTATCGGCCTGGAACCGCTGATACCCGTAGCGGATGGCCAGGTCCCCCAGGCCGCCGCCCCCCAGGGCACCGGCCATGGCGCTGGAACCGATCAGGCTGATCACCGCCAGGGTGATGCCCAGCACAATGGAATGCATGGCTTCCGGCAGCAGCACCTTCCAGATGATCTGGAGAGGGGAGGCCCCCATGCTCTGGGCGGCTTCAATGACCCCGGGATCCACTTCCAGCAGGGAGGATTCGATGATCCGGGAAATGAACGGGGTGCAGGAAATGGTCAGAGGCACGATGGCGGCGGTGGTGCCGATGGAAGACCCCACGATGATCCGGGTGAGGGGAATGATGGCCACCATCAGGATGATGAAGGGCACGGACCGGAGGGCGTTGACAATGGAGCCCAGGGTTTTGTGGAGAGCCGCATTTTCCTTGATGTGGCCTTTTCCGGTAATGGTCAGGATCACCCCCAGGGGGATGCCGAACAGGGATGCAATGGCCGCAGAGAGGGCCACCATGTAGAGGGTCTCTCCCAGGGCCTTAATCAGCAGATGGATCATATTAGGAGACATAACCGATCACCTCGTCTTTGACTTTTCTTTCGTGGAGGTAATCCAGGGCTTTCTTCAGATGGGCCTCGTCCCCTTCCACTTCAATGAGCAGGGTCCCGAAGGGGGTATCCTGCAGGTTTTCGATATTGGCCGTGAGGATATTCACGTTGGTATCGTATTCTTTGATCAGCACGGAAACAATGGGCTCTCCGGCGCTGTCGCCGATGAAGCTCAGGCTGACCAGGGCCTTGTCTCCGGCTTTGTAATCCTTGTGGATGTCCAGTTTCCTGACGAAATCAGGCAGGTCGTTGTGCTGGATGCTGGCCACGAATTCCCGGGTGGTGGCTTTCTGGGGGTTGGTGAAAATATCCACCATGGAGCCCTGTTCGATGATCTCTCCGTTTTCAATGACGGCCACCCGGTCGCAGATTTCTTTCACCACGTTCATCTGGTGGGTGATCATGACGATGGTGATGTGGAGCCGTTTGTTGATGTCCCGGAGCAGGTTCAGGATGCTTTCCGTGGTCTGGGGATCCAGGGCGGAAGTGGCTTCATCGCAGAGCAGCACTTTGGGATCGCTGGCCAGGGCCCGGGCGATGCCCACCCGCTGTTTCTGGCCCCCGGACAGCTGGCTGGGGTAGTGGTCCGCCCGGTCTTTCAGGCCCACCAGGTCCAGCAGGGGTTCCACTTTCTTCTGGATGGCGGCTTTGTCCAGCCCCTGGATTTCCAGAGGGAAGGCAATGTTGCCGAAAACGGTGCGGCTGGACAGCAGGTTGAAATGCTGGAAGATCATGCCGATGTTCTGCCGGGCCTTCCGCAGCTGTTCTTCGCCCAGGGCGGTCATTTCCTGGCCGTCCACGATCACCTTGCCGCTGGTGGGCTTTTCCAGCATGTTGATGCACCGGACCAGGGTGCTTTTGCCGGCCCCGGAAAGGCCGATGATGCCGAAGATCTCACCTTCGTTGATGGTCAGATTGATGTCTTTCAGGGCGTGCAGATCGCCGGAAGACGTATGATAGATTTTGTCGATGTGCTGCAGTTCTATCAAGGGGGTTCACCTCCGTAAAAATAAAAATTCCCCTTCATGAAAATGAAGAGGAATCAGTTGAGCTCACTCATCTTCATCTTTCAGGCAGTGCCTGATGGACTTAGCACCGTTCAGCCAATAGAAGCGCTGATGGTTGCCGTAACTTCATAGGGCCAGTCCCTCCGTTACTCTGGATGAATTCTGTGCGTATTAAATGATACCGTATAAAGTACAGTTTGTCAATGGGAATTGGGCCATTAAGTGCAGAAAGAAGAGTGCAGAGGGGGACGGAAGGGGCGAGCAGTCTTGAGGAGATTGCGGGCCTGTTTTATCGATATGTAATGTTTTAGAATAAGTCGGAATGGGAACCTGTACGAAAAAGGAACAATTCCAGTACAACGATTTTAAGGACTGCTGCACGTCACATTACGTGCAACAGCCCCATTTATCACGCTGTTGCACGCGATTTCACATGCAACAGCTCACTTTGTTACGTTCTTATTTATCAAAATTTATGATCTGTCCATCATCCGGTACAGCTACCTGTTTGTCTAACTTTCTGCTATGGACAAAGTCGCGCATATTCTTGCGTGATACTGTGCAATGGTTAATGGCATCCATATGCACCGCTACAATTTTGGCCTTTGGCATTCTCGTTGCCGCTCTGCCTACATCTTCTGTACCCATAATAATGGAATCATTGTAGCAGATGGACTTAGCATAACCAGTATTCATAATCAGAATATCGGGCTGACGATTTTGCAGCGTTTTATCAACCCGGGCCGTCCAGACCGTATCGCCCATCAGGTAAGTAGTTTTTTCACCGGGAGCAGCGAAGACCACGCCCATACTTTCTCCGAGCAGTACGCTATAAGCGGGATTGGCATACATCTCTTCCGTGCCATGCGTGCCTTCTACTCTGGTCAGGCGCACCCCTTGGAACTCGATATCCCGATTCAGCACCTGAATATTGCGGAAACCTTCCTTGCGAATTTCAGTGGCGTCCTTATCATCCTGCACAAATACAGGAATATCTTTGTTGATGAACTGCTGAGCTACTTCATCCCAATGGTCAAGATGGGTATGCGTGACAATTAACGCATCAACATCCTTTAATACATCCTCCTTTGATTCGGGCAAGTCCACCTTGGGATTGCGCACCTCACTGTTAAAAGAACCAGCAAAGCCTTCATAACGGCCTTTTTCTGCCAGCATGGGGTCTATCAAAAATACCGTATCGTTGTACGCCAATTTGCCCGTAGCATTGCGTACATGCTGGTAAGAAACCTGTGCAAAGGCACTGCCCGTCATCATCGTCATTCCCAAGAATGCAGCCATTAAAGTTTTTCTCCACTTCATTTCATTTCCTCCTCTGAATCACAATTTAATTTACATTGTGATTATACTTTGCTAGAATTTTACTTACGATACAGGATTTCAAGAGATGCAGACAAATCACTTGAAATTTTCAAGTTTTCAAGTTAGGAGCATTGCCATGAATTTTTTACCTTCCAACAACAAAAAAATTGACAAAACTGACCATGAAATCCTCAGCATTCTGCATAAAGAGGCCAGAATTTCCATGACTGAACTGGGAAAACGCGTTCATTTAACCAGCCAGGCGGTCAAGAATCGTCTTGACCGCCTGACTGATTTGGGCGTTGTCCATCACTATACCGTGAATGTCAACTGCCCCATATATGGTTATAAAACACATGCCCTTATAAAAATAACCCCACACAGCGGTTTTATGAAGTCCCTGTTGGATTATCTTACTCAGTGCCACAGCCATATCAACCACTGTTATCAGATAACTGGTGCTCAAACACTATCCATCGACAGTTATTTTACGGACGAGGCCGAATTGCAGGAATTTATTGACACAATCCAAAAATGGGGGGATTATGAAATCGAATTGGTATTAAGGGACATCTTACTCTCTGAAGGTGATGAATGATTTTTTCCTGTAACAGACACACTCACTATCTGCAGACATAAGATTTAGTGTGGTTTTCGTCAGGCTTTCCCAAACACCAAGGCCGACAGTGATACCATTTATCTGCCAAGGCACTACGGGTGCGCGAGTCTGGAGAGGCGCATAAACTGGGGATGATAGAAACATGTGTGTCGGGATTGGATGTCACGCGCCGCTTGAATCTTTTAACGATGGGTGTCGCGGAGCCAGTGGCAGAATGCCAGCCGAGAATCTGCGACGGTAGAAAACCGGACATTGGAATCATGTCGGAGCAGGTTTAATAAACAACAACTTGATCGGTGATCCGCCTGCTTACAGACCTGGGAACGGACGCCCCTTCGGGTCGTCCCTACGCATATCACGTACTGTACGATATCACTCCGCAGGGGCTTCCCGCAGGGGAGCCCGTCCCGGCCGCCCAGGGGGCTCTTTCCACAGGGTTCGCCGAAAGAAAATTCGTTCCTGCTGCCCATAGGGCAAAAAGCAGGCCCGCAGTCTTGAGAAGATTGAGAGCCTTTTTATGTCGTGATTTTTGGATAGGTCATTTGCTATAATGAACATAAAGCAAGAAGGCTGTTGGTAAAGAGTCAGGATGGAGGTGCGGCAAATATGAGCATAAACCGTTGTCATAAACATGGGCTATCCATTGATACAATGTGGGATGACTTGAAACGTACGGAAATTGTTCCCGAAATTGAAAACCTGGAATTGTGAAACTGAGAGGTGAGGAAAATGCTCAACGACGTTATGACTTTGGCCGAAGCCTCTGTTATCTGGGGTATCAAGTATGAAGGCTTACTAAAATGTATAACTGCTGGGCCTTTAGATCAGCCCAAATTTCATGATGATGAAGTGGATAAAATTCAAGATACATGGGTAGTGACAAGGCAAGCCATGGAACGCCAGGAGAAGCTTTGAAAATTGCCGAAAACCATGTGGGAACTAAATTTCATAAATATGCTGATATTGATAAAGAGGTGATCACCGTGAAAAAGCATAGAACGTTAGCCAGTTGGCTGCTGATTATTTTTCAAACCGTATTTGGTATTATCGTAGGCGCTCCTTGGTTTATTCTTGGCTTACTCATGGTTGATGCTTTCATTATCTTCATGAGTGGCGCACTCAATATTGTTTCCTTTGATTCCATTGTAACTTTTGTCAAAATCTCAAACGTCTGTGCGTTTGCAGCAATGGTCTGCTATGCATATTATTTAGCAAAAAACGACAACTGATGCCCATTGAATAAAGACTGCCGGATGGACGGGGTCCAGGGGGAACGGGTGGTTCTGGCGGCATTTTGTCGGTGGCAAAAGGGATATTTCCTGAGCGGGCAGACCGGACGGGATTGCTCTGTAACCCTGGGGCAGCCCCTACGCCGTCGATCTCGGAGCTTAGTGCAGACCAGGCGGGGTGCGCGAGTCTGGAGAGGCGCATAAACTGGGGATAATAGAAACATATGAAGTGAATTTACATTCAGATACAGGAAACCTTGCTCGCAGGAAAGGGTACGGCAGGGGAGATGGTCCGTGGTGGGAGTTCCTGCCAGGGCTTTTTTTAGTTGTCCTAAAATTTGCACAGCGGCTATGGTATAATAAACTATAGTGTTAGCAGGGGAGAGACGCATTGAAAACAGCCAATGTAGTGACTGCACTGGTCATCAGCCATGGTAAAGTCTTTGACAAAATAAAAAATTATTAATAACTAGCAAAGTAAGGAGATATCAAAATGAATAAACAAAAACTGGCTTCCAAAATCTGGGAAAGCGCCAATAAGATGCGTTCTAAAATTGAAGCCAATGAATATAAAGATTATATACTGGGATTTATTTTCTATAAATATCTGTCCGACCAAGAAGAACGGTACCTGCTGCAGCGGGATTACCGTCCGGAGGATATCCGTGACTATGTGAACGAGGAAGATACGGAAACGGTTCAAATGGTCCAGGACAATTTGGGCTATTTTATTGCTTATAAAGACATGTTTTCTACTTGGCTGAGCATGGGAAGAGACTTTACTGTAGACAATGTCCGTACGGCTCTCAGTTCTTTTACCCGTTTGATTTCTCCTACGCATAAACTGGTATTTGATAAAATTTTTAATACACTGGAAACCGGGTTAAGCAAACTGGGAGAAAATACCAAATCCCAGACCAAAGCGGTGCGAGACCTGCTTCAGTTAATCAAAGATATTCCCATGGATGGGAAACAGGATTATGATGTGCTGGGTTTTATTTATGAATATCTAATCAGTCAGTTTGCAGCCAACGCCGGGAAAAAAGCCGGGGAATTCTATACCCCCCATGAAGTTTCTCAGTTGATGTCAGAAATCATTGCCCACTATCTTCAGGGCCGGGAAGAAATTTCCATCTATGATCCTACATCAGGGTCCGGATCTTTGCTGATCAACATAGGGCATGCAGCGGCCAAGTATATGAAAGATGCCAACAAAATCCGGTATTATGCCCAGGAACTGAAACAAAATACCTATAACCTGACCCGTATGAATCTGGTAATGCGAGGCATCCTGCCTGCCAACATCATTGCCAGGAATGGGGATACACTGGAAGAAGATTGGCCCTATTTTGATGACAGTGATCCCACCGGGACTTACAATCCGCTTTATGTGGATGCGGTGGTCTCGAATCCTCCCTACAGCCAGCAATGGGACCCCAGCGGTAAAGACAATGATCCTCGGTATTCTCGCTTTGGACTGGCTCCCAAATCCAAGGCGGATTATGCATTTTTACTCCACGACCTGTATCATCTTAAACCGGACGGCATAATGAATATCGTCCTGCCCCATGGGGTCCTTTTCCGGGGCGGCGAGGAAGGAACCATCCGGAAAAACCTGGTGGAATACAATCATATCGATGCCATAATCGGCCTGCCGGCCAATATCTTTTTCGGCACGGGGATTCCTACCATTATCATGGTACTGCGGCAAAAACGGGAGAATACGGATGTATTGATTGTAGATGCTTCTAAGGGTTTTGTGAAAGAAGGAAAAAATAACAAGCTCCGGGCTTCTGACATTCGTCGGATTGTGGATACAGTCATCAGCCGTCGGGATGTACCCCAGTATGCCCGGAAAGTGAGCCGAGAAGAAATCCGTGCCAATGACTACAATCTGAATATTCCGCGGTATGTGGATTCATCAGAGCCTACGGAAAGCTGGGATATCTATGCCACCATGTTTGGCGGTATCCCGGAAAGCGAACTGGCAGGACTCCAGCCCTACTGGGATACGTTCCCTACTTTAAAAGAGGAGCTTTTTGTCACTTGTCAGGGATACGCTCAGCTGAAAAATCCGGATATCCGAAAGACAGTGGAAAACAATCTGGCCGTAAGAGATTTTCAAGAAAAATTTACCCAGAATTTCAAGGATTTCCCCCAATATCTGTACCATACCCTGATTGACGGAATGGAGAAAATTTCCATTGCCCAGGCGGAAGAAGATGCTACCCAGGAGCTTTTTCGGCATTTTTCCACAGTTCCTCTTCTGGATCCCTATGAAGCTTATGAATTATTCCATAACCAGTATGGACGGATTGCCGGCGATCTGGAAATCCTCCAGGCAGAGGGACTTTCTGCTGCCAATCAGGTAGATCCTCATATGGTGGTGAAAAAGAAGAATGGCAAGGAAGCAGAAGTCCAGGAAGGCTGGCAGGGACATGTGCTGGCTTTCAGCCTGGTACAGGAGACGTATCTGCAGGACCAATTGATCGAGTTGCATAACAAGCAGAACCGGCTACAGGAAATTCCCGAAGCAATCCAAAATCTATTGGATGAAATGGGGGAAGAAGAAAAAGAGAGCATAGCCTCTGCTTTGAATGAGAATGGCGATGCTTTTGTAGTGAAGAATATATCGCCTTTGTTGAAAGAACTGAAAAAAAATCCGGAAGAAAATGAAATGGCCCTGAAGACTCTTCAGCAGGTGGAAAGTCTTGATAAGGAAGAAAAGAGCCTGAAACGGGCAGTTAAAGAAAGCGAAGAGAAATTGGTGGAACAGACTCGGGAAAAGATCCATAATCTGACTCCGGATGAAATCATCCATCTGTTGGATTTACAATGGATACAGCCTATTTCTACCCAATTGGCGCAATTGCCTGTCAATCTGCTGGAATCCCTGATTCGTAAGCTGCAGGACTTGAATGAAAAATATGCTGAAACTCTGGATGATGTGGAACAGGGTATCCAACAAACGGAGCATGAGCTCATCCAGATGCTGGGAGAACTGACTGGACCGGAAATGGATCTGAAAGGGATTGAAGAGCTGAAGAAACTTCTGGGAGGGAAATAAAATGGCCCTAAAGAAAAAACCGGCACTAAGATTCAAAGGCTTCACAGACGATTGGGAACAGCGTAAGTTGGGAGATATCGCAGATAAGGCAGTAGATAATAGAGGAAAAACACCTTCTATTTCGAAAGAAGGAACTCATCCGTTATTAGAAGTTGCAAGCTTAGGAAGTGGTGCTCCGGACTATTCAAAGGTAACAAAATATTTGAGCGATGAAACTTTTAAAACAGAATTACGGGCACATATAAAAGAAGGAGATATTTTGTTTTCTACTGTAGGAAGTATTGGTTTGGTTAGTCTCATGGATACCAATGAAAATGCCGCAATAGCACAAAATATCGTAGCATTCAGGGCAAATGAAAGTTATGATTCAAAGTTCTTATATGCAATGTTGTCAACGGAGGGAAACCAGTATAAAGCTCAACGAATCGTAATGGGAGCCGTTCAACCAAGTATTAAGGTATCACAGTTGGTAGATGTTGAATATTTTGTAACTGAAAATATAGTTGAACAACGTAAGCTGGGAGAGTATTTCCTTAACCTCGACCACCTTATTACCCTTCATCAGCGTATGCAAAAAAGTGCTTTTTGATCCGATCTTGATCTAAACGGATATATATACAGTAAGGAGCCAAAAAATATGAGTGGATTTACGAAAGAAGCTGATTTTGAGGCCGCTTTGATACGGGTTCTGCAAAATCATGGATGGGCCAAAGAGGTCCTTCATCATCCGACGGAACAGGACCTGATCCAGAACTGGGCGGATATCCTGTATGAAAACAATCAGAATATCGACCGGCTGAATGGGGTACCTCTCAATAAAGAAGAAATGGACCAGCTGCTGGAACAAATTCGTTCTTTGCGGACGCCTCTGGCACTGAACGGATTCATCAATGGCAAGACGGTTTCCATTACTCGGAGAAATCCTAAGGATGCCCTTCATTATGGTAAAGAAGTGAGCTTAAAGATTTACGATCGATTGGAAATTGCCGCGGGCCAAAGCCGATATCAGATTGTGGAACAGCCGGAGTTCGCTCGGAAAAATCTCCTGGGACAAGATCGGCGGGGAGATTTGATGCTGCTGATCAATGGGATGCCTTTGTTTCATATTGAGTTGAAACGGAGCGGGGTTCCCGTATCAGAAGCAGCCAATCAGATTGCGAAATATGCCAAGGAACAGGTTTTTACAGGGCTGTTTTCACTGGTGCAGGTATTCGTGGCCATGAATCCGGAAGAAACGGTTTACTATGCCAATCCGGGTCCAGAGGGAAAATTCAATCCGGATTTTTACTTCCATTGGGCAGATTTCAATAATGAACCAATCAATGACTGGCAGCGTATAGCTTCTGAGCTTCTTTCCATTCCCATGGCCCATCAGTTGATTGGATTCTATACAGTTGCCGATGACAGCGACGGTATCCTGAAGGTTATGCGAAGCTACCAATACTATGCTTCCACCAAGATTTCCGACCGGGTGGCCAAAAATGACTGGGAAGATGGAACCCAGCTTGGGGGATATGTGTGGCATACCACCGGTTCCGGGAAGACCATGACTTCTTTCAAGAGTGCCCAGCTGATTGCCAGCTCCAAGGATGCGGACAAGGTCGTGTTCCTTATGGATCGAATTGAATTGGGAACCCAATCTTTGAAGGAATATCGGGGTTTTGCTGATGATGCAGATGACGTGCAGGCAACAGAAGATACCATTGCCCTGCTGACCAAACTGAAAAGCAGTGATCCCAAGGATACCCTGATTGTTTCGTCCATCCAAAAGATGAGCAAAATACGGGAAGACGGCATGGCCAAAGGACGGGAAAAAGATCTGGAAGAAATCCGGGGAAAACGCTTAGTCTTTATCCTGGATGAATGTCACCGGTCCACCTTTGGAGAAATGCTCAGCAATATCAAAACGACCTTCCCTCACGCCCTATTCTTTGGCTTTACAGGCACTCCTGTATTCCAGGAAAACGAAAAGGCACTCAGCACTACGGCAGATGTGTTTGGCAATGAACTGCACCGGTACAGCATTGCAGATGGAATCCGGGACAAAAATGTGCTTGGATTCGATCCTACGATGGTAATGGTTTATCCGGACAAAGCCCTGCGGGAAAAGGTGGGGCTGCAGGAAGCCAAAGCTCAGACCGTGGCGGAAGCCCTGGCAGATCCTGCCAAAAAAGCAATCTATTACCGTTTTGTCCGTCCCAATGAAGTTCCCATGGCAGGTCGAGTAGGGAATGATGGAAACTGGATCAAGGGTATCGAAGATTATGTACCAAAAGCCCAATTTGAAACGGACGAGTATCAGAATGCAGTGGTGGACGATATCCTGAAGAACTGGATGACGTTGAGCCAGGGAGGACAGTTCCATGCCATTTTTGCCACCAGCAGCATTCCGGAAGCCATCCGGTACTACAAAAAATTCCGAGCCAAAGCACCTCGGCTGAAAGTGACCGGGCTGTTCGATCCTACCATTGACAACAAAGGAGGTCAGCGGTCTTTATCCAAGGAAAATGGGCTCATAGACATGCTGCAGGATTATAACGATCTTTATCAGCAGCAGTTTGATTTGGCAGGATATGATCGGTTCAAAAAGGATGTAGCTGCCCGGTTGTCCCATAAAGCCCCTTACAGAGGATGCAAAAAGGAACAGCAACTGGATCTGCTGATTGTGGTGAACCAGATGCTTACGGGATTTGATTCCAAATGGATCAATACATTATATTTGGATAAGATGCTTACTTATGAGAATTTGATCCAGGCTTTTTCCAGGACCAATCGACTGTACAACATCAATGAAAAGCCCTTTGGTTCCATTCGGTATTACCGGTATCCTCATACTATGAAACAGAATATTGAAAACGCCATGAAACTGTATTCCGGGGATAAGCCCTGGGGTCTGTTTGCTGACCATTTGCCTCAAAATCTACAGCACATGAATGAACGATTCCAGGATATGGCGCAGGTCTTCCGGGAAGCTGGCGTTCCTGATATGGAACGGCTTCCGGAAGACAATACAGTCCGGGGCAAATTTGCCAAGCTGTTCCGGGAATTTTCTACTTATCTGCAGGCGGCACAAATCCAGGGCTTTACCTGGGACACACAGGAATATCCGATTACGGATCTGGATACGGGAGAGAAAACGGGAACCATTTCTGTCATTCCGACCCGGGAACAGTATAAGATACTTCTTGAACGGTACAAAGAACTGCGGAATGAACCCTCAGGTGGAGGTGGCGGTGTGGACCCCACTTTTGCCATCGATCCTTATCTGACGGAACTTTCCACCGGATTGATTGATTCCCAATATCTGAACTCCCGATTTGAAAAGTATCGAAAGATCCTAACCCAGCCAGATGTGGATCCTGCAGAAAAAGAGACGACGCTGGAGCAACTGCACAAGGCTTTTGCGTCCTTGTCCCAGGAAGAACAGAAGTATGCCAATTTGTTCCTCCATGATGTGGAAGCAGGGGACGTTCGTATGGAACCAGACTGCACGTTTATGGATTATATCCATCAGTATGCCAATGCGGAACGAAAACGGCAGGTGGGAAAAGTTACAAAGTATTTTGGGATTCCGGAAGAAGTGGTCTGCCAAATGCTGGATGCTCACGTTAATGAACAAAATTACAATGCCTATGGACGGTTCGATGACGTGAAAAAATACATTGTGAAAGAAGATGCTGCTACCTATATAACGGCACTGGAAGGGAAAAAGGTGCCTCCTTTCAGAGTCAACAATATGGCTGAATCTATTTTGAAGGAATTCTTCCTTTCTGATGGAAAGAAACTGCCGGATGCACCGGATTTGGATAAGTAATCCCCTTCATCAGCATAGGAGTACGAAAGGAGTACACTTATGCAGGAGCGAAAAGGCGGGGAACAGCTGTTTCGAGAATACTATGCCCATTGGGTGACCATGTACAAAGAAGGAGCCGTACGGCCGGTGACTCTGGCGAAATATCAGATGACCCAATCCTGGTTGGAACGGTTACTCCCAGAATTACGGGTGCAGGATTTGACAAGGCTTGCTTATCAACAGCTGATTAATGATTATGCCCAGTACCATGAGCGTCAGACAACCATGGATTTCCATCATCAATTGAAGGGCGCCATTTTGGACGCTGTGGATGAAGGGCTTATCCAACGGGATCCTACCAGGAAAGTTATTATTAAGGGAATGGCTCCGAGAGAGAAGAAAATCAAGTATCTGAATCAGTTTCAACTCCACACACTTCTGAAACATCTGGATTTGGGTGAAAGAGTAAACTGGGACTGGTTCATCCTGCTGGTTGCTAAAACAGGAATGCGATTTTCTGAAGCTTTGGCACTAACGCCAGATGATTTTGACTTTGCCCATCAAACAGTCTGCATCAACAAAACGTGGAATTATAAAGGCAATGGAGGCTTTTTGCCGACCAAGAATCGGTCTTCTATACGCAAAATCCAGATTGACTGGAAGACAGTGATGCAATTTGCTGTATTGACCGATTCTTTGCCAAAGGAAGTGCCTTTCTTCATCCATAAAGGAAAAGTGTATAATTCCACTGTGAACAACATCCTGGAACGGCACTGTAAGAGATTAGAGATTCCAATAATTTCAATCCATGGGTTGCGGCATACTCATGCTTCTCTGCTGCTTTTTGCCGGTGTTTCCATCGCCAGTGTAGCTCGCAGATTGGGGCATGCCAGTATGACGACTACGCAGAAAACATATCTTCATATTATCCAGGAACTGGAAAATCAGGATATTGACCTGGTGATGCGTTCATTGGCTAATTTGTTGTAATATATGGCTGATGAAGGGGATTGACATAAAATCAACCGGTGTCGGCAGCTGGTTGATGAGTTTAGGAAAAATGTTGGGACCTACCTGAAAAATGGCATTAACTACTGTGGAAGGAGAGATATACCAGGAAGTGGGATGCCTGTTTGGTATGTCTTGTCCCAGACTTTCGTAACTGATAAGGAGAAAACTGCATAAAAAAGACTTCCTATTGTTTGACAAGAATTGATTAAAACTGAAACGGAAAGCCTGTCATTTGACTTGCTTAAGCGGAATTACGATGCCAATCAGCGGTACTATCTGAAAATCATCAACGCACGGACTGAAAGGGAAATCGATTCTCGGGAAGTACTGTTGGATTTACCAGAGATGGAATACTGAGTTGGGGCATATGATGTGAATAAAGCGGCAGAACCAGGAATCAACTATCATTTCTGAGAAGGATGGGAAAGTAAATGGGATACGGAAAAACTATCGAACTTTTCTTAGTGAATGGGACTGCAGACAGCATCATTACAGCTGAACTGTCGAACTGGAATGGCAAGGCTATCAAAATTCCCCGTATTGAAGTGATACAGTACTGAAAGAATCCGATTATGCGGTTATGGAAGAATTTATTGATGACGTTAAAGTGTGGTCATCAATGCATTAGGGTATAAGGTCCTTGAACCACTGATTCAAAAAGAGATTATTGGGAAAAATGATGAAGGATTGCTTTATATCTCTTCAGGATCAGCCAATGCAGTTGGAAAAATTACACCGGGAAGGCTTTGTAGTTTTACAAGGAGCCAGACTAAATGAAAAATTAAGTACGAAATCTCTCAGCAATGGGATTGTCAAGCTGAGAGAAAAATGGATGGCTGATAAAAAGGTAAAAGATTGGGTAACTACGGAAGATCTGCTTTTTTCCAGCTCTTCTGCAGCTGCCGATTTTGTGCTTGGATACAGCGTCAGTGACCCTCAAGTATGGAAAAATGTGGATGGAAAATCCTTGAAGGAAATCGAAGCAGAAAAAGATAACGGTTGATTGTAAAATCAAATTGAACCATGGGTAAAATTAAAAAATCTGTTACAGGAATGAAATGATTGCACAAAATGAGTCGTGGTACGGCTTCCGGGAAAAATCCCCGGATACGCAATCGCTTAGGAAGAACTTGTTGGGTGCACTGCTTTTTCAGGAGGAACTGAATGGGGTTATTCCGAAAGTTTGTAAACAATACAAGAAAGCCTAATGGGCTCCTTGGATCAATCATGATTTGGGGGATGAATGTAGGACATGCCAGAATGGCGAAATGGGGGATGAACCATTTTCCTCAGATGGATCCAAAGACAATTCTTGATATTGGATGCGGGGGAGGGCGGAATGCAAGTGAACTGCTCAAAAAGTACCAGAACGCTACATTGACAGCCATTGATTATTCCCCCTTATCGGTTGCAAAAACAAAAGCCTATAATCGCAGGCTTATGGAGCAGAAACGATGCATTGTACAGGAGACCAATGTAGTTTCTCTTCCTTTTGAGAATGGTGCATTCGATTTGGCAACAGCTTTTGAAACAATTTATTTTTGGCCAGATTTGCCAAAGTGCTTTATTGAGGTTCGCCGCATTCTAAAAAATGGAGGATATTTTTGTATTGTATCAGAAAGCGATGGCACGGACATAGAGGGCCAGAAGTATGAAAAAATCATTGAAGGAATGAAAAGCTATACAGTCCCTCAAATCATGGATACGTTGTATGCAACAGGTTTTGGTTCTGTGCACAGTTTTCATCATGAGACCAGGCCGTGGATTGTAGTTATTGCTGAGAAATAAATGCTTTTATATTGGACCTTTCAAAAAATTGTAAATAAGAAATACATCCTTCAGCACAATCTGAGCAAAGAAGAAAAACGAATCTTGCTGGAACGGGCTGTATCTTCCGGGAGAATTCCAGGTGGCCGCGGACGATGAAATCTTGTGGAGAAATCCCTTTGCGGCCATCCTGGAGCGGAGACCGTCGCCAGGTCGCCCAGGGGGCTCTTTCCACGGGGTTCGCCGAAGGAGGAACGTAAAATGCGGATGTCTTTTTCACCAAGAGTAGAAGAACTTGAAAAGAAATTGAAACCCTATTTTGCAAGAATGGGTGGCATTGTTCCTGATGCTCCAAAAGAAATACAAGAAGCATTTGAGGAATATAAAAAACTCGTTAAAAAAGAAATGTGGTTGTAAGCCCCTGCTCCGGCAGCGGGCTTTTTTCTTATGCCTGAAAAGGAGGGGACCATGAATGCCATAGCGTGGGGTCTTCTCCAGAGAGGTCTGGTTGAGTGTGTGGCTTTTCTGCTATCATAGCAGAGAAAATTTCACCTGGAGCTGGTGAAGCGGAAGGCAGTCTACAACTATACTGATGTGGCGGTTGATAGAGTAAATATATTTCTCTATCATCTGTTTTTTTACATATAGGTATTGACATATCGCGAAAGATGGATATAATAAATGTATGGATAAGATTGAAATTTTTAAAGCACTATCAAATGAAACACGGCTCAGCATTATTGAGTGGTTGAAGGAACCGGAGAAAAACTTTCCACCGCAGGGAGGACATTTTGATGATGGGGTGGATCTGAAAGGCGGTGTGTGTGTTGGAAGCATCCGCGACAAAGCCGGGATATCACAGTCAACCGTATCTCATTACCTGGATATGCTGCAAAAAGCAGGCTTGCTTCTTTCCGAAAGGCACGGAAAGTGGACATATTACAGACGGAATGAAGAGACCCTCGCTGCGCTGGCAGACTACTTCGGTCACGAAATTTAAGTTGTGCATAGATTAGACGGGATGAAGATCCCGTTTAATTTAAACCATTACATATCGACAAAGCGAGACATAAGGATATATAGAAACGAGGAGGAATTCGTATGCATTTTTCATGTGGAATCGTCAGACCGCCTTATGAGGCTGGTTCCTGTTTTTTACAAGTAACGTCGGGTTGTTCGCATAATAAGTGCCGCTTTTGCACCTTTTACAAGGAAGCACCTTTTTCCGTATCTCCGGAGAGTGAGATACGGGAGGATCTTCAGGAGATACGGGATTCCGGATGGAAGGTAAAGCGGATTTTTCTGCAGGGGGCAGATCCGTTCCTGCTGAGCTACGACAGGCTTAAAAGAATCATGGACCTGATCAAAGAATACCTGCCCTGGGGCGTTTCCGTCGGCGGATATGGCCGGGTGGATAGTGTAAGGAACAAGTCTGTAGGTGAACTGAAGTCGTTGAAAGAGATGGGATACGACATGATCGTATTCGGGATCGAGTCGGGCGATGATGCTGTCCTCGATAAGATGAACAAGGGCTATCATGCCAGTGATATAGTGGAACAGCTCTCCAAGATGGATGAGGCGGGAATGCATTATTCTGTCATCTTCTTATACGGGCTGGGAGGTCATGAGTATGGTATGGGGCATGCCGTGAAAACAGCAGAAGTGTTAAACCACCTGTCGCCCGTCAGAGTACTGGCTTCCGGGCTCTCGATCTTCTCTGACACACCGCTTATGGAGGAAGTAAGAAGAGGTGAGTTCGTAGAGGCTACAGAGACAGAGAAGTTACAGGAACTGTATACCTTTGTGAAGACGCTTGATATCCACACTCTGCTGGATGCGACGAATGTCTCCAACATGATGCCGGTATATGGGCATCTTCCGGAGGACAAAGAGAAGATACTGGCGATGCTCAAACAGGGTGCAGACGAACAGGGGGAAGAGCGATTGCGGATGCGAAGAGACAGCATGAGAAGCCTGTGACCAGGACAAAAATCAGAAAGACGGTATTTAGATGAAAGTGTATTATATTTTTGACAGCTAGAAAACCGGACATTGGAATCATGCCGGAGCAGGTTTAATAAGCAACAACTTGATCGGTGATCCGCCCGCTTACAGACCTGGGAACGGACGCCCCTTACGGGTCGTCCCTACGCATATCACGTACTGTACGATATCATTCCGCAGGGGCTACCCGTCAGGGGAGACCGTCGCCAGGTCGCCCAGGGGGCTGTTTCCACAGGGTTCGCCGAAGGAAAATCCGCTCCTGCTGCCCAGAGGGCAAAAAAACAGACCCGCAGTCAAGGTGATTGCGGGTCTGCTTTTTACGATCGGACGGAATCATTGTTCCTTCGACCTTGTGCGCAAGCTTTTCACTTACGAACGTGTCGCACGGTTGTCGTTACCGTCTCCCTTAGAACTTATCTGCCAGTGCAGCAGCCTGTATACAGCCATCAGTTTCATCAATGGCACCCGCGTTCAGAACACCGGGAACAAGAACTTCACCAACCATCTTCCACTTCAGAAGAGCCGCACTGCGCTCAATGGGAACGCGGACACCATCCATAACGGACATATCGTGTTCTTCGCAGCAGGTAATCAGTGCACATTCCTTCCCTGCAACATCCTTCCCTCCAACAACCAGCGAGAAAATCTTATCGATTACACCCTTGATCTGTGCAGGGATGGAGTACCAATATACAGGCATGGTGAATACAACAGCATCAGCATCCAGAATTGCAGGAGCGATGGTATTGAAATCATCATCAAAGGTACATGCCTTACCTGTAGAATAGCAGGTCTCACAGGCGTGACAGCCGCCAATATTCATCATAGCAGCGTCAAAACGGGTAACGGTATGTCCTTTGGCCTCAGCTGCCTTGATAAACGACTCGGTCATAGCGAAGCTATTGCCGTTTTTACGAGGGCTGCCGGTAATTACTACAATATTTTTACTCATGGAAACTCCTCCTCCAAATCTGCGGGATTGACTGCTCCCGTCTATGTAATTATAATTTTAGCAAGAATGTAACAAGAATCAAGTACGCACATTGAAGTGCAATACTTACCAAAAGGAGAGTGTAAATATGAGTGCACCATGTATTCAGGATGCAAAGCTTGAGGAAACCGGCTTCAGCTATACCATGTCATTGATCCAGGGAAAATATAAGATGTATATTCTTTATGCGCTTGCCGGATATGGCGTTGTTCGCTTCAATGAACTCAAAAAGTATATCAATACAATTTCTTACAAAACTCTCAGCTCCACCTTGAAGGAACTTGAAAATGATGGATTGATCCATCGCGAAGAGTATCCGCAAATTCCGCCTAAAGTGGAGTACAGCCTGACAGAACGCGGTAAATCTCTCATGCCGATTCTGGACCAGATGTGTGTCTGGGGAGAACAGAATCGAATTTAAATTCATCGCTCCAATCGTACATCGTTCGTTTGCAGTTATTACATCATACATGTATACAAAACCATTCAAACGTTTTGTAAACATCTTCCCCCGATTTGCATAGAAGGGAGTTTCGTGTCCATGATCAAAATACTATTTATCTGCCACGGCACTACGGGGTGCCGGGCCTGGAGAGGCGCATAAACTGGGGATAATAGAAACATGTGTGTCGGGATTAGATGTCATGTACAGCTTGAATCTTTTAACGATGGGTGTCGCGGAGCCAGTAGCAGAATGCCAGCCGAGAATCTGCGACGGTAGAAAACCGGACATTGAAAAGCAAAACTGGACATTCAAATAGAAAACCGGACATTGGAATCATGCCGGAGCAGGTTTAATAAGCAACAACTTGATCGGTGATCCGCCCGCTTACAGACCTGGGAACGGACGCCCCTTACGGGTCGTCCCTACGCATATCAAGTACTGTACGATATCATTCCGTAGGGGCTACCCATCAGGGGAGACCGTCGCCAGGTCGCCCAGCGGGCAAAAAACAGGCCTGCAGTCGAAGTGACTGCGGGCCTGCTTTATTCAGTTTCATTCAAAATATCTTTGCTGAGATCCTCAATGTTGCGGCCGCCATAATAGATACGGGAAATCATGACACAATGGGATTGCTCATTAGGACTCTATGAATCTGGTCTTTAGCAATTTCAGGGACGAGCAGCTCTTCAGCAATATAAGTATATATTTCCCTCAAATCTTCAAGAGCTTCATTGGAATAAGTGACGCTGTATTGAATGGCTCATATGCCAAATTCCTTTTTAAGGATTTCATCTACTTCATCTGCAGTGTGGACATGACCAGATTGAATGGAATCCATACTTGCTTGGATTTCAGCAGTCAGTTCATCCCTTGTCATTGCTCCGAGAGCCTTTGGCCTGGGGGAAGTAAGTTTGAGTTCAAAAGGAATTCCTTTTCTTAAGACGACTTGGCTGTAGAACATTTGGATGGCGCTGGAGGGGGTAATGCCGAGCTGTGCAAGGATTCCTTCAGCATGATCTTTTAAATTTTTATCAATTCTGGCATAAACAGCGGAAGTATTGGCCATAATATCGCCTCCTTTTTTTAAATTATAGGTTATTATGCTTGCAATTGCAAGCAATTAAAAAAGAACTGGAACAGGTGGGCGAGATCCAGCCCAAGGTGATCCGGTTTCCAAAGCTAAGTGCAGAATGAAGAGCGAAGAGTGCAGAGCAGGACGGAAGGGGCGAATGGTCCATTGCGATGCCGTAGGGGCCTCACGCCGGGAGGCCCGCCAGATGCACGAGCCCCCGATCTCAACGTGATAGGGGCTCCCCGCAGGAAAGCCCATCCCGGTCGCCGGTCGGGCAAAAAAGCAGGCCCGCAGTCGTAGTGATTGCGGGCCTGCTCTGTAATTATCCGGCAGCAGCCACCTGAAGCTTTAAGTCCAGTGCCTGCAATAGTTTTACAAGCGTATCCAGTTTGGGAGTTGTCTTGAGGGTTTCGATACGGGCAATGGAAGATTGAGGAATACCGCACCTTTCTGCAAGAGTACGTTGACTGATTCCCAGTTCCTGTCTCCGCCGAATGATAGAAGAAACAATACTGCTTAGTTCTTCGATTTCTTCCATGTTGCGGCATTCTTCCTCACTAATGGATTTTACGTGATTTTTATAATCTTCCCACGTTCTCATGACTTTTCCTCCTTCTGACGGATATAGTCATCCCGCTCTGACTTGGCTCGGATGATCTCGCGTTTTGGCGTTTTCTGGGATTTCTTGCGGAAATGATGGAGCAGTACATATTGGCTTTCGTCATAATAGAAATAAAATACTCGGTTATTTCCAGGACGAAGTTCCCATATATTATCTTCTAAATGCTTGGTGATATTGGTCGGGAGATTTGTCCCGTTTTTAGCAAGCAGGTCAATGTAGAAAATAATCTGGTTGTATTGAATACGAGCATCTTTGCTGGTTGTACTCTTTTTACGTAACGCTTCCAAGAAATCCCAGACGTCTGATTCGCCATGTTGATTCTCGTAGAATTCAATCTTGTACATTATATACTCCTTACAGTGTTCTCGTTTAATGATAGCATTAATGCTATCAAAAAGCAAGAAATCTACATATAAGATGTCCGGGAAAGAACTGGAGCAGGTGGGAGAAATCCAGGCCAAGGTGATCCGGTTTCCAAAGCTAAGTGCATAGTGAAGAGCGAAGAGTGCAGAGCGGGACGGAAGGTGTAAACCGTACCCCTTGTCAAGGACAGTTTCTAAAAGTAGGACCCCTTGTTTTAGA
>OLGL01000117.1_pt1 | contig 95612 bp, 73 predicted proteins | sample 1605041 | NCBI WGS metagenome assembly OLGL01 (sample SAMEA3888905, study PRJEB22519) | human gut metagenome | biome: human gut; feature: human-associated habitat; material: faeces | place: Denmark | collected 2010 | reverse complement strand
TTCCGCCGGGTGGGAGAAACCCGGGAACGGGAAGTGGATGTGCGGGTGATCTCCACCTGCAACCGGGATCCCTTCCAGCTGGTCCGGACCGGAAAGATCCGGGAAGACCTGTTTTACCGGCTGGCCACCCTGGTGCTCCAGATCCCGCCCCTCCGGGACCGGATCGATGACCTGGAGCCCCTGTGCCACGCCTATCTCCGCCGCTGTGCCAGCCGGTACGCCTATCCTCTGACCCGGATCGCCCCCAAAGCCCTGTGGCAGCTCCAGCAGTACAGCTGGCCGGGAAATGTCCGGGAATTGTTCCATGTGCTGGACCATGCCATGAACCTGTCCGAAGGCAGCGAGCTCACCGACGACCTGCTGCCGGATTTTATCCGGGCTCCCTGGACGGAATCTCCGGCAAAGGAATCCCCAGCGGGGGGCCTGGCCCGGTCCCGCAAAAAATCCCAGGATCCGCCCCCGGACATGCCGGGAGAGACCCTGGGAGAAAAGATGGCCAGCTATGAAATGTACCTGCTGGAGGAAGCTCTCCGCCGGAATCACGGAAACATTACCCGCACCGCCAAAGAACTGGGGCTCCAGCGCCAGAACCTCCAGTACCGGATAAGAAAGTATGGGATTGAGGTATAAAAAACGGGCTGTTGCATTTGCAACAGCCCCGTTTTTTACAGCTTCACCTGATCCAGCAGTGCCTTTTCCCGGGCATCCACCTCTTTTTCGATTTCCGCCATTCTCTTTTTCAGATCTTCCACGAACAGGGTATCCTTGATGCTCCCCAGGTTGATCTTCACGTTGAGGAAAGCTCCCCGCACGGCAGCCCGCGCATTCATGGCGGCTACTGCCCCATCAGTGATGGCATTCTGATTGCCTTTGGTGATGACGGTTTCCGCCAGAGCGAACAGTTCGTTGGCCTTCTGGCCCACCTTGAAGGGAACCAGGGCCGCGCCCTTGGTAGCATCCTGGATGGCGGCACTCCGGGCCTTTTTGGCCTCGTCCGTATCCTTGGGCATTTTAAAGGCAGCCATGATTTTATTGAAGGCATTGCTGTCTTCATCGATGAGGGCCAGGAAATCATCCTTCAGGGCAGCGGCTTTGGCAGCCACCTCCTTCATGTCCCCTTCCACAGCCGCGTATTTTTCCTTGCCCAGGGTCAGATTGGCCACCATGGCAATGAGGGCAGCGGAAGAAGAGGCGTTCAGGGCCGCAATGCTGCCCCCTCCGGGAGCCGGAGAAGAAGACGCCGTTTCATTGATGAATCCTTCCACAGTCAGTTTGCGCAATTCCATTGGATCTTTTCCTCCCTGCTCAGAACAGGCCGTAAATCTTGCCGTTGTTGTCGATATCCATCTTCAGAGCAGCCGGTTTCTTGGGCAGACCGGGCATCACCATGATGTTGCTGGTCTGGCAGACGATGAACCCTGCCCCGTTGGAAACCCGCACATCCTGGACATTGATCTTGAAGCCCTTGGGCGCCCCCAGGAGAGCCGGGTTGTCGCTGAGGGAATACTGGGTCTTGGCCACGCAGACCGGCAGTTTGTCCAGACCCCAGTCTTCCAGCTGTTTGATCTGTTTCTTGGCGTTGGGGGTAAAGGTTACGCCGTCGCCGCCGTAGATCTTGGTCACAATAGCCTTCAGCTTGTTGGGAATGGTGTCGTTCACATCGTACAGTTCCACTTTCTGGGGTTTCTGTTCTTCCAGCATGGCCACCAGTTTGTTGGCCATGTCGATGCCGCCTTCGCCGCCCTTTTCCCAGCATTCGTTCAGGCTGACTTCCACACCGTAGCTGGCGCATTTCTGCAGCAGCATGTCGATTTCAGCCGGGGTATCCGTGGCGAATTTGTTGATGGCCACCAGTACCGGCAGACCGAAGGTCCGCATGTTTTCCACCTGTTTGGCCAGGTTGGAGAACCCGTCGCTGACTGCCTGGACGTTTTCCTGGCTCAGGTCTGCTTTGGCCACACCGCCGTGCATCTTCAGGGCACGGATGGTAGCCACCAGCACCACGGCATCCGGATACAGATTGCCGTAATGGCATTTGATGTCCATGAATTTTTCAGCCCCCAGGTCCGCACCGAAGCCGGCTTCCGTAATGGCGATATCTCCCAGTTTCAGGGCCATCTTGGTGGCCAGCAGGGAGTTGCATCCATGGGCGATGTTGGCAAACGGACCGCCGTGGATGATGGCCGGGGTATGTTCCAGGGTCTGGACCAGATTCGGTTTGATGGCATCCTTCATCAGCATGGCCATGGCGCCTTCGCAGCCCAGCTGATGCACATGGACCGGATTCCCGTCCAGGTCACAGCCGATGACGATCCGGCCGAACCGGGCCTTCAGGTCTTCCAGATCCTTGGCCAGGCACAGGATGGCCATGATTTCAGAAGCCACGGTAATGGTGAAAGCGTCCTGACGGGGGAAGCCGCAGACTTTGCCCCCCAGGCCCACCACCACGTTCCGCAGGGCACGGTCGTTCATGTCCATGACCCGGCGCCAGGTGATCTGCCGGGCATCCAGACGCAGTTCGTTCCCGTGATGGATGTGGTTGTCGATCATGGCGGACAGCAGGTTGTTGGCTGCCGTAATGGCGTGCATGTCTCCGGTGAAATGGAGGTTGATGTCATCCATGGGTACCACCTGGGCATAGCCGCCGCCGGCAGCACCGCCCTTGATCCCGAACACAGGTCCCAGAGAGGGTTCCCGGAGGGCCACCACAGCCTTTTTCCCCACCCGGTTCAGAGCCTGGGCCAGACCGATGCTGGTGGTGGATTTCCCTTCCCCGGCAGGGGTGGGAGTGATGGCGGTCACCAGGACCAGTTTCCCATCGGGTTTCTTTTCCAGACGTTTCAGCACATCCAGAGAGATCTTGGCTTTGTAATGGCCGTACTGTTCCAGTTCTTCCGGCAGGATCCCCACTTTGTCAGCAATCTTGCTGATGGGTTCCATGACGTTTTTTTGTGCAATCTCGATATCGCTCAGCATCGAATTTCCTCCTCTGTGGATCGACTTTTATTCTTCCAGTTCCAGCAGCCGTTTTTCCAGGATTTCGTCCAGATTGAAGTTTTCGATCTGCAGATAGTATTCCGCAGCCATCAGCAGAGCCTTCATGGGAACGGTCCCGATGACTTCACTGCCCACTACATTGACGCCGTACCGGCGGGCTTCCATCTTGATCATTTCAAAAGCCTGGTACACGGCGGATTTTTCGTAGTTCACCAGGTTCATGGAAACCTGTACCTGGTTCCGTTCTTCCAGTTTTACGCCCATGGCCTTGACATAGTGGAGACCGCCGCCGATGTTCCGGACCTTTTTGGCAATGGCATCGGCCACAGCCTTGTCGCTGCAGTCCAGGTTCACGTTGAAGGCCACCAGGGGAACCCGGGCGCCCACGGCAGAGCAGCCGGATTTTTCATTCATGACCGCAGGGCCGTAATCCGGTTTCCATTCCGGATCCTTGATCTTTTCAAAGAAACCTTCGTACTGGCCTTTCCGCACGGCAGCCAGGTTCCGGCGGGCTTCCTTGGTGCAGGCGTCTTCATACAGATAAACGGGGATGCCCATTTCACCGTATGCCTTGCCCACCGCATTGGCAATGGCCACGCATTCGTCCATGGTCACGCCCATAACGGGAGTGAAGGGAACCACGTCCACCGCACCAAACCGGGGATGAGCCCCATGGTGGGTCCGCATGTCGATCAGCTGGATGGCGACTTTCGCCATATTGATGGCTGCTTCGGTAACCGCTTCAGGAGAGCCGATGATGGTTACAACAGAACGGTTGTGGTCGGCATCGCTGGAATAATCCAGGATCTTCAGTTCTTTGATTTTGCGGGCTTCATCAACGATCTTTTCAACCTTTTCCTTATCCCGGCCTTCACTGAAATTCGGAACAAATTCAACCAATTTTTTCGCCATAATGGCACCTCCATCAGTCACTTGTAGTTTGTTGACAACGGAAAGGCATTTCCAATGCCTCTGTTTGCTATTATAGTATGAATTCTTCGCCTAAAAAACGTCTGAAATCAATTTTTTCCGATATTTTTATTTTTTGACACTTTCTGGACGTTCCTTCCCTAGGATGAAACTGGAAAAGACTCTTGCAAATGAGGTGATCCTATGGATATCCTGAAACGCTCCCGGAGCCAGGCGGTAACCACCCGCTGGTCCGGAGGCACCACCACTGAATTTTACATTGATCCTCCCGGCAGTGCCTATGCCCGGAGAGATTTCCTCATCCGGATCAGTTCCGCCACCGTGGATCTGGAGGCATCGGATTTCACCCTGCTGCCGGATTACAACCGGATCATCCTGCCCCTCCGGGGAGGGTTCACCCTGACTTTCCCGGAAGACGGGAACCGGCAGGTGACCCTGGGCCCCCTGGAGCAGGCTTCTTTTGACGGAGCCTGGCACACCCATTCCGTGGGAAAAGCCGTGGATTTCAATGTGATGGTCCGGAAAGGCCATACCGGCACCTGTGAAAAAGTCACAGGAAGCCGTCTCCTCCAGCCGGCTTCCCGGCGGTTCGTCTACGTGCCCTTCCTGACGGATGCCCAGCTGAAAGGCGCTGTTTTGGACGGGAAGCCCCTGGAGCAGGATACCCTCTACGTCCTGCCTCCGGAAGGAAGTTGCGGACTGACCCTGCCGGAAGGGACGCCGGTGCTGTATATTGTGGTGGAATAGGAAAGAGGGGGCTGTGAAAAAATGAGAAATCATTTTTTCACAGCCCCCTCTTTCATTATCCCGTTATCTTCTCCACCACCCACATGAGTCCTGCCACGATCAGCAGGAACAGGACCAGGGCCCTGCCCCGGTCCCGGATATCGAACCGGGTCTTGGGACGGTGGAGGAATTCCACGAACCCCCTCCATTTCTGCCGGAGAGTGGGCTTTTCCGCCTTATTCATAACGCAGGGCATCGATGGGATCCAGCAGCGCCGCTTTCTTGGCCGGATACAGGCCGAAGAACAGGCCGATGCCCACGGAGAACACCACGGAAATGATGGTGGCCGCAATGGAAATCACAATGGGCCAGCCAATGATCTTGGCGGCGATCACGGAGATCACCGTCCCCAGGATCATGCCGGTGGTGCCCCCGGTGACCCCGATCACCATGGATTCCACCAGGAACTGGAGCAGGATATCGTGATAGGTGGCCCCCAGGGCCTTCCGGATACCGATTTCCCTTGTTCGTTCCGTTACGGATACCAGCATGATGTTCATGATGCCGATGCCCCCCACCAGCAGACTGATCCCGGCCACAATGGCCAGCAGCAGGGTGATGGATCCGGTGGTTTCCTGGGCCGTCTTGATGATTTCCGTCAGATCCCGGACGGAAAAGTCATCATCCGCCCCGGTCTTGATCTTGTGCCGGGTCCGGAGCAGTGTCACCACATCGGACTGGACCTGGGACACGGTATTTTCGTTTTCACACTGGATGGTGATGTTCCGGATGTAGGTAAGCCCCATGAGCCGCTGCATGGCCGTGGTCAGGGGGACAAACACAATGTCATCCTGGTCCTGGCCCATGGCGGACTGTCCCTTGGAGGCCAGCACCCCGATCACCGTAAAGGGAGCCTTGTTGATCCGCATGATCTGTCCCACGGCATTTCCGTCCGGGAACAGGGTATCCGCCACGGTTTTCCCGATGACACAGACTCTTTCCCGGCTGTTCATGTCCCGCTGGCTGTACATCCGTCCCTGTTCGATGGAATAGCTCCGGATGGACAGGATGTTGGGGGTGACCCCCTGGACCTGGGAGGTCCAGTTCTGATTCCCGGCCACCAGCTGGTAACTGTTCTGGACTCCGGGGGCCACGTATTTGATGCCGTCCACGTTCTTTTCGATGGCCTTGGCGTCCTCGTATGTCAGCTTGGCCCCGCTGCCGCTGGCGATCCGCTGGCCGTTGGCCGTCCGGCCGCCGCTCATGACAATCAGCAGGTTGCTGCCCATGCTGGTGATGTTTTCCTTGACTTTTTCCTGCATCCCCAGGCCCAGGGACACCATGGCGATCACGGCGCCCACCCCGATAATGATGCCCAGCATGGTCAGGAAGGTCCGGATCTTGTTGGCCAGCATCCCTTCAAAGGCCATTTTTACACATTCTCTAAACAACCACCTGACCTCCTCCCTCTTTCTCTTCCGTCAGCCGGCCGTCCCGCATCACCAGGATCTGCTGGGTCATGGCCGCCAGTTCCGGTTCGTGGGTGACCATGATCACCGTTTTCCCCTCCTGGTTCAGCTTCTCGAAAATGTCGATGATTTCCAGGGTGGATTTGGTGTCCAGGTTCCCGGTGGGTTCGTCGGCCATGATGATGGCCGGATTGTTGATGAGCGCCCGGGCAATGGCCACCCGCTGCCGCTGGCCCCCGGACATCTCATTGGGTTTGTGGTACATCCGGGTCCCCAGCCCCACATTGGTCAGTGCCTGTTCCGCCCTTCTGGTCCGCTCTTCCAGGTTCACACCCGCATAAATCAGGGGCAGGGCCACATTTTCCACCGCCGTCAGCCGGCTCAGCAGGTTGAAGCTCTGGAACACGAAGCCGATCCGCCGGTTCCGGGTCCGGGCCAGTTCATCGTCGGTATAGTTGGCGATGTTCTTCCCTTCCAGATAATATTCCCCGGAGGTGGGCCGGTCCAGACAGCCCAGGATGTTCATCATGGTGGATTTGCCGCTGCCGGAAGGCCCCACAATGGAAGTGAATTTGCCCTGTTCGAAATTCACCGTCACATGGTTCAGGGCATAGACGATGGTATCCCCCATCTGGTAGCTTTTCACAATGTCTTTCAGTTCAATGACGTTCATGGCCTGGTTCCTCCTGTCCTTAGATCGGAGGCCCCATCCGTCTGTTGGTGCTGCCGGTGGCCTTGGCGGTCTTTACCACCAGTTCGTCCCCGGGCTGGAGATCCCCCTGGACCGCCACCCGGTCTTCCCCGGTCATCAGGACTTTCACAGGGACTTTCCGGGAGGTATTGTTCTCCTTGTCATAGACCAGTACGTATTTCTGGCCATTTTCCGTATGGATACACTTGTTGGATACAGTCAGGGCATCCTGGATCTCATCCACGATCACATTGGCCCGGGCGGTCATGGTGGGCAGCAGTTTCCCTTCGGAGTTTTCCACATCCACATAGCAGGTGTAGTAGTTCACGTTGTTGGTGGTGGTGGCGCTGCGGCCGATCAGACTGATGGTCCCCTTGAAGGTTTCGTTGGGATAGGCATCCACGGTGAATTCCACGGTCTGGCCCTGTTTGATCTGGCCGATATCCGATTCGTCCACCATCAGGTAAATCTGCATCTTGTCCAGGTTGGCCACGCTCATCAGTACCTGGGGCGTGGAAATACCGGAGGATACGGTTTGCCCCACAGGGGTGGGCTTGCCGATCACATAGCCGTCGATGGGCGTGCTGATCACCGTATCGTTTACGTTGGACGTGGCCTGTTCGTATTCCGCCTTGGCCACCCGGTAATTGGCCTCTGCGGTATCGAATACGCTCTGGGCGATGGCCCCCTGCTCCAGCAGGGCCTGATCCCGCTCATAGGTGGCCTGTTTATCCACCAGGGCCGCCCGCTTCATTTCCTGGGTGGCCTTCAGGGAGGTATCATCCAGTTTCACCAGAGCCTGTCCCGCGGTCACATGCTGGTTTTCCGTTACATAGACCTGGACGATACGGCCGGTGATCTTGGAGTTGATGTCCACATTGTCCAGGGCTTTCAGGGCCCCGGTGGCGGAAATGGTCTTCCGCAGATCCCCCCGCTGGACGGCGTCGGTCCGGGTGGCCGCCACGGCTTCCTGGGTCTTTTTCACCTGGTAGTATTTGTAGCCGCCAGCCCCGCCGGCAACCAGGATTGCCAGGACAATCAGCAGCACTTTATGCTTCTGCACGATGTTCACGCTGTCTTCCCTCCATCAATTTTCCTGCCTCCGCAGGAAAAAATACGGATGTACAGAGAATGGCTCTCCATACATCCGCTCCCTCATTCTCTTATATCTACGGTTATTGTAAAAAAGATTTATGAAGCCCCCATGAATGGTTTTGAAACAACTCAGTATTCGTACCATTCAGGAAGTCCCTGCCCCGTCACTTCCGCACCTGGCCACTGCCGTTCACCAGGTATTTGGTGGTGGTCAGTTCCGGCAGGCCCATGGGCCCTCTGGCATGGAGTTTCTGGGTGCTGATGCCGATTTCCGCCCCGAATCCGAATTCGAACCCGTCCGTGAACCGGGTGGAGGCATTCACATATACGGCCGCCGCATCCACCAGCTGCTGGAACTTCCGGGCATTTTCGTAGTCGTCCGTCACAATGGCTTCCGAATGGCCGGTGCCGTACCGGCGGATATGGGCCACCGCTTCTTCCAGACTGTCCACCACTTTCACGGAAAGCCGCAGATCCCCGTATTCCGTGGCCCAGTCCTCTTCCGTGGCAGGCTGCACATCCCCGCTGTAGCCCTGGGTCCGGGCATCCCCCATCACGGTCACATGGGCCTTTTTGTAGGCTTCCAGCATGGCCGGCAGGAAGGCGTCCGCAATGTCCTTGTGGACCAGCAGGGTTTCCATGGCATTGCAGGTGGAAGGCCGGTTCACCTTGGCGTTCATGGCGATTTCCACTGCCATGGGCACATTGGCATAAGCATCCACATAGGTGTGACACACTCCGGCTCCCGTTTCGATCACCGGCACGGAAGCGTTGTGGACCACATTCTTGATCAGTCCGGCCCCGCCCCGGGGGATCACCACATCCACCAGGCCTTCCAGATGGATCAGTTCATCCACCGCAGCCCGGTCCGGCACATTGACGAACTGGACCGCCCCTTTGGGCAGCCCGGCCTTTTCCCCGTAGGCAATCAGCACATCGCTGACTGCTTTGTTGGAATGGAGGGCTTCCCTGCCCCCCTTCAGGATCACGGCATTGCCGCTTTTCACGCACAGGGCGATGGCGTCGGCGGTTACATTGGGCCGGGCTTCATAGATGATCCCGATGACCCCCAGGGGCACGGACACCTTGGTGATGGTCAGCCCGTTGGCCAGGGTGCTCCCGCTGAGGATCCGTCCCACCGGATCCGGGAGCCCGGCCACCTGACGGATGCCCTCGGCCATCTGGGCCAGCCGGTCATGGGTAAGCAGCAGCCGGTCCAGGAGGGAATCCCGCAGCCCTCCCTTCCGGCCTTCTTCCATATCCACGGCATTGGCTTCCAGGATGTTTTTTTCTTCTGCCAGCAGTCCCTCTGCCATGCTTTCCAGGATGTCATTCTTCACACGGGTATTCAGGATGCCCAATTCCAGGGAAGCCTGTTTTGCCGCTTTCCCCTGGGTCCGTACCATTCCCACTTCGTACATGGTTTCTGCCCCCTTACAGTACCACCAGGTTGTCCCGGTGGATGGCTTCATCGTAATGTTTGTAGCCGATTTTTTCTTCGATCTGGCTGGTCCGGCAGCCTTTGATCAGGTCCAGGTCTTCCGCATTGTAATTGGTCATGCCCCGGGCCAGTTCATGGCCCTCCTGATCCAGGACGCTCACCGTGTCCCCGCTTTCGAAGCTGCCTTCCACCCCGGTGATGCCCACCGGCAGGATGCTGCAGCCCCCTTTCTGACGCAGGGCTTTGGCCAGTCCCTCATCCACAATGACTTTGCCGCTGATCCTGGACCCGAAGGCCAGCCACTGGTTCCGGAACCGGAGATGGCTTTCCCGGGGTACGAACAGGGTCCCCACAGGTTCGCCCCTCATGATCTTCCGGAGGATCTCCAGATCTTTCCCATTGGCAATGATCAGGGCAATGCCGGCACTCATGGCGTTCTTGGCCGCCTGGAGCTTGGTAAGCATGCCCCCGGTGGCGTTCTTGGAACCGGCGCCTCCGGCGGTGGCTTCGATTTCCGGGGTCACTTCCTCCACCACGGAAACCAGCCTGGCCTCCGGATGGGTCTTGGGATTGGCGGTATACAGCCCGTCGATGTCCGACAGCAGGATGTCCAGATCCGCATCCGCCAGGCTGGCCACCAGGGCGGACAGGTTGTCGTTGTCCCCGATTTTGAACTCGTCGATGGCCACCACATCATTTTCATTGATGATGGGGATCACCCCCCAGGAAATCATTTCCTGGAGAGCATTCCGGGCATTGGCATAGCTGTGCCGGTTCACCATATCCGACTTGGTCAGCAGCACCTGGGCCACCACCTGGCCGTATTCCCCGAAAAGCCGTTCATAGATATGCATCAGGATGCCCTGGCCCACGGCGGCACAGGCCTGTTTCCCCGGGATGGAGGCCGGCTTGGCCTCCAGGCCCATCCGGCCCACCCCGGCAGCCCCGGCCCCGGACGACACCAGGATCATTTCCTTCCCCTGGTTCTGGAGGTCCGTCATGATCCGGGCCAGTTTCTCGATCTTTTCATAGTTGATCTTTCCGTTGGGATAGGTAATGGTACTGGTCCCGACTTTTACCACCACGCGTTTGACTTCCGCAATTTTACTGCGATCCATGGCATCAACCCCTCTGTGCATATTGGATGAACCTGCTTTTCCCTGTGTTCCGGGATTTTTTACTGTTCCTGATAATCGAAGACCATATCCCCGATTTTCACCGACTGGCCTTCCTGGATGCCCTTTTCCTTCAGGGCCTTTTCAATGCCCAGCCGCCGCCAGATCAGCTGGAACCGGTACACCGCTTCCTCATTGTCGAAATTGGTCATGGCCACCAGCCGTTCGATATTCTTTCCTTTTACTTCAAAATCCGCATCTTCCGTATCCCGCAGGATGGTGAAGGAATCCGGATCCGCTTCGTCCACTTTGCCGATGTCGATGATTTCCTCTTCCGCCGGAGCCTTCTGGAGCATCTCATAGGCCTTCCACATGATTTCCCGGAGTCCCTGGCCGGTGGCGGCGGAGGCTTTCATAATGGGATACCCCTGGGCCGTCACATAGGCTTCCAGCTTTTTGTAGTTTTCTTCCGCATCGGGCAGGTCCATTTTGTTGGCCACCACCAGCATGGGCCGTTTGGCCAGCTTTTCGCTGTAGAGCACCAGCTCTTCGTTGATCTTCTTGAAGTCCTCCACCGGATCCCGGCCTTCGCAGCCGCTCACATCCACCACATGGAGGATCACCCGGGTCCGTTCGATGTGCCGGAGGAAATCATGGCCCAGACCCACTCCCTGGGAGGCCCCTTCAATGAGCCCCGGCAGATCCGCCAGTACGAAGCTGGTTTCCGCATCCAGCCGGACCACCCCCAGCACAGGAGTCAGGGTGGTGAAATGATAGGCCGCCACTTCCGGACGGGCCGCGGACACCCGGGCCACAATGGAGGATTTCCCTACACTGGGATAGCCTACCATGCCCACGTCCGCCAGCATCTTCAGTTCCAGCCGGAGCCAGCCCTTGGTCCCCGGTTCACCTTTTTCCGCAAAGGTAACCCCCTGTTTGGTGCTGGTCACATAGCAGGCATTCCCTTTGCCGCCCCGGCCGCCCCGGGCTGCCACGAACTGGTCTCCCGGATGGGCCAGATCCGCCAGGGCCACCCCGGTGGCATCGTCATAGACCACGGTCCCCAGAGGCACTTTCACCTCCACATTGGGAGCCTTGGCCCCGGTGCAGTTCTTGGCTGCCCCGTTGCCGCCCCGCTGGGCCACGAACTTCCGCTTGTAGCGGAAATCCACCAGGGTGTTCAGATCCTTGTCCGCCACCAGGACCACGGAGCCGCCCCGGCCGCCGTTGCCTCCGTCCGGGCCTCCGCAAGCCACATATTTTTCTCTCCGGAAACTGGAGGCTCCATCGCCGCCAGATCCTGCTTCCACATAAATCCTTGCTTTATCCGTAAACAGCATGTTACACCTTTGCCTTTCTTTTTCCAAAATCTGCAATCGATTAATGTCTTATTATATAATATCAGGGCGGAAATGCCTAGGGGCTCCCCAGGAGCTTCCTGGATTTCTCCGATTTTCTTTTCTTTTTTCCAAAAACAGCTTGACTATTTTTCCTGATTCCCGTATAATAATGACTGTTCGGTAATGACTCCGTAGCTCAGCTGGATAGAGCGTTTGGCTACGAACCAAAAGGTCGAGTGTTCGAATCACTCCGGGGCCACCAATTGAATGTACAGGAAGCTGTTGCAGATGCAACAGCTTCTTTTTTTGTGCCGTACCATTTGATACAGAAACTGTAACGTTTTTTACTGCTTTCTGATTTTTCTTGCATATTTCAGAAAACATGCTATGATAAAGCCAAGAAAGGAAATCCAACCAAAGACAGTGTAGGTTGGAAGTTCCGAAAGACAGGAGGGGTTTCCAATGGGCCATCAGAATAAGATCGCGAAAGCAATCGTTGCCGGATTGGTTGTTGCTTCCTCTTTTGGTATGGTTGCTCCCGTAATGGCTGCACCAGCTGTGAAAAGTACCATTGCCAGCAAACAGGCTGCGATTGATGCTGCAGCGAAGGTCGTACCGCCTGAAGCGGTGCTGACAAGTGCGAAGACGGATGATGCAAAGTTTGATCTGGAGTACCTGGTTCCCGATACCCTGCAGCGGTACGAAATCGTTGTGGACCGGGCCACCAGCAAGGTACAGAGTGCCGTCATCAAGACGTCCAACTATCCCGGATCCGTTACGGTAAGCAAAACGGAAGCTGATGTAAAAGGAACCATATTGGCAAACTATCCGGATGCCAAGAATATTGTGGTCACGAAATATACAGACGATAAAAGCGGTACACCGTTTGTGATTTACAAAGCCACTTTCGAAACTGCAACCCTTACCGGGACTGCTCTTTTGAACCCGGCAACTGCGTTGATCGGTTATCAGGAACTGAAATTCAAGTAAGCCAATTGGCTTTTGGGGTGAGTCCAAAATACAGGATCGTGTAAGTACGAACAGAAATGATTATTGGGGTGAGTCCAAAATACAATTGAGTGAGAAAGACCAGGAACCATTGACAACTGAATACAGAGAATGATCCCAGGAGCAGTAAGCTGGCTCCTGGGATCATTGTTTTTCTTGCTTTTTCCTGTTTCATACGTTACAATATCCATAATCTGCTCCCTGCGTACAAGGTGAACCGAGTACTAAGGCAGTACAGGAACGAATCACAGGGGGAGCTGGGCCTTTTTTCAGGCCGGGCTCCTCTTTTTTATTTCAGAGGGAGCGAAGGGGAGGAAAAAAATGACCATACCGTACAATCCTGCGTCTCCGAAAGCGGAGGAATTCATCAACCATCAGGAAATCCTGGATACCCTGGCCTTTGCGGACGAGCGGAGCAAAGATCTGGACTACTGCCGGAGCCTTCTGGAAAAAGCCCGGACCCTGAAAGGGCTCACCCACCGGGAAGCCTCCGTGCTCCTGGCCTGTGAAGACCCCTCCATCCTGGAAGGGATCTATGACCTGGCCCGGGAAATCAAGGACAAGATCTACGGCCAGCGGATCGTGCTCTTTGCCCCTCTGTACCTGTCCAACTACTGCGTCAACGGCTGTGTGTACTGCCCCTACCACATGAAGAACAAGCACATTGCCCGGAAGAAGCTCACCCAGGACGAAATCCGGAAAGAAGTCATCGCCCTCCAGGACATGGGCCACAAGCGGCTGGCCCTGGAAGCCGGGGAAGATCCGGTGAACAACCCCATTGACTATATCCTGGAATGCATCCATACCATCTACAGCATCAAACACAAAAATGGCGCCATCCGCCGGGTGAACGTGAACATCGCCGCCACCACCGTGGAAAACTACCGGAAACTGAAGGAAGCCGGCATCGGTACCTACATCCTGTTCCAGGAAACCTACCACAAGGAAAACTACGAAAAGCTCCATCCCACCGGTCCCAAACATGACTATGCCTATCATACGGAAGCCATGGACCGGGCCATGGAAGGAGGCATCGACGACGTGGGCGTGCTGTTCGGCCTCAATATGTACCGGTATGACTTTGCCGGCATCCTGATGCACAAGGAACACCTGGAAGCCATGTTCGGCGTAGGGCCCCACACCATCAGCGTGCCCCGGATCCGCCCTGCCGACGACATTTCCGTCCAGTCCTTCCCCAATGCCATTTCCGATGCCATGTTCAAGAAGATCGTGGCCATCCTGCGGATCACCGTTCCCTACACCGGGATCATCATCTCCACCCGGGAATCCGCCGCCACCCGGAAGGCCGTGCTGGAAGTGGGTGTTTCCCAGATCAGCGGTGCGTCCCGGACCAGCGTGGGGGGCTATGCGGAAGAGGAAGAAGAAGATTCCGCCCAGTTTGAAGTCAGCGACAACCGGACCCTGGACCAGGTGATCAACTGGCTCCTCACCGACGGATACATCCCCAGCTTCTGCACCGCCTGCTACCGGGCCGGCCGCACCGGGGACCGGTTCATGAGCCTGGCCAAGACGGGAGAGATCTCCAACTGCTGCCAGCCCAATGCCCTGCTGACCCTCCGGGAATACCTGGACGACTATGCTTCTCCGGAAACCCGGCAGAAAGGCATGGAAGCCATCAAAAAGGAACTGAACCACATCCCCAACCCGCAGGTAAGAGCCACCTGCGAAGCCTATCTCCAGAAAATCGATGGAGGAGAACGGGATTTCCGGTTCTGATTGTAAAAAAGGGGATGTGAAAAAATGATTTTCACATCCCCGTCACTAGTCTCTAGTCACTAGTCTCTAGCCGATGGAAGCCAGCTTACGCTGGCAAATTTAAGGCGCTGTGAATGATTTTTTCACAGCGCCTTTTTGTCGCGGGTCGCGGGTCACGGGTCGCGGGTCGCGAGCCTGGACGTTCAAACCGTTTGTTCTTTTTCTATAAAATGACATGAGAAAATCGAATGAATATGGAAAAGCAAATCTTCGGGCTGTACCAACAAGCCCGCGACCGGAGTGAATTTTTCACCCCCTTTACCAGCTCCTGCTGGAGCCTCCTCCGCCTCCGGAGCCTCCGCCGTAGCTTCCGCCGCCGAAGCCCCCTCCTCCGAAACCGCCTCCACGGCCGCCGCCCCGGAAGAAGAACAGATAGAAGAGGAACCGGAACAGGGCACCTCCCAAAAGCACCCGGTCCAGGAGAAACAGGATCAGGATCCCCAGGAGCCCGATCCCCGCCATCAGGGGTGATATGGTCACCGTATCTCCCTGTTTGGCCGGCAGTGCCTTCTGCACCGGCAGATCCTGGGGGGTCAGATTGTACTCTTTCAGCACCGTCTGGAGAATGGCTGAGTAGGCATTCAGGATACCCCGGTCATAATCTCCCTGCCGGAAATAGGGCAACATGGCCTGATCCTGGATCCGGCCGGTGAGTCCGTCGGGCAGAGCCCCTTCCAGGCCATACCCCACTTCGATCCGGCTTTTCCGGTCCTGGACCGCCACCAGCAGCAGGATCCCGTTGTTTTTCTCTTTGTCCCCGATCCCCCACTGGCGGAGCACCGTCAGGGAATAGTCCTCCAGGGACTGTCCCCGGAGGCTGGGCACCGTCAGCACCACGATCTGGGCCTTGGTTTTCCGGGCCAGCGCCGTACTGTAGGCACTGATGGTGTCCCGGGTATTCCGGGACAGGACCCCCGCCTGGTCCTGGACATAGATGCTGGCCGTGGGCCGGGGCGGAACCTGGGCCGCCGCGCCTGCCTGGAGGGGAGCAAAGACCATCTGGCAGACCAGCACCAGGAACAGCAGCAGCCGTTTCATAGGCCTCCTCCTTTCCTGCAGTCCGTCTTAAAACTTCACCTGGGGAGCCTTCTGGGCCTGGGGATCCGCCTTGAAATAGCTCCGTTCCTGGAAGCCCATCATCCGGGCCACCAGCACCGTGGGAAAGCTTTTGATCTTGGCGTTGTAGGCCTGGGCCGCATCGTTGTAGTCCTTCCGGGCCACGGCCAGCCGGTTTTCCGTACCTGCCAGTTCATCCTGGAGCTGGATGAAGTTGGTGTTGGCTTTCAGCTGGGGATAATTTTCCGAAATGGCCAGGAGACGGCTCAACGCACCGCTCAGTTCCCCGTTGGCCTGGGCTGCTTCCGTTACGTTCCGGGCACCGGCCAGCCTGGCCCGGGCATTGGCCACATCGGTGAACACCTGGCTTTCATGGGCGGAATAGCCCTTCACCGTATTCACCAGATTGGGGATCAGATCACTCCGCCGCTGGAGCTGGGTTTCCACCTGGCTCCATTTGCCGTTGACATTTTCGTTGGCGGTGACCACCCCGTTGTACGAACCGAAGATCCAGCCCGCCAGCAGCAGGACCACCGCAAAGAAAACAACCAGACCTTTTTTCATGAGTCTATTCCTCCTTGTAAAGAACCGTTAAAATTTTCTTCTCTTTCCTGCATGGTATCCGATTTTTGTAACCCTGTCAATGTCAAAAGGTCAAATTAATTGTGAATTAAGGGGGTGCTGCTCAGTAGCACCCCCTAATTCATCTTCTCCACAAACAGCTTGATCAGCAGCAGGGTATGGGGCTGATAGGCCAGATCAGCCAGACAGGACCCTACCACCGGCACAATCAGGAAGGCTTTCCGGCTGACGCCGTACTGGTCCGCCAGCACCGTCATGTTCACCATGGCAGAGGGAACCGCCCCCAGTCCATGGCCGCAGAGCCCGGCGCACATCACTGCCGCGTCGTAATTGCTCCCCAGCACCCGGAACACCACAAAATAGCACATGAGCAGCATGAATGCCACATGGGCCAGTACTATGAGCATGACTCCGCTGAGGATCCCGGCCATTTCCCACAGTTTCAGGGACATGAGCACAATGGCCAGATACAGATTCAGCATGATTTCCCCAAAGGACCCCACCAGGGATTCGCTGAACTGGTAAAAATGGAACTGCTCATTCAGGTTCCGGACCAGTACCCCCACAAACATGGCGCATACATAACTGGGAAAGGTCATGTTCAGCAGGCTTCCCACTCCCTGGGCCAGCCAGACCCCCAATCCCATGCAGATCAGGATGGCTGACACATTGATCAGGATATCCAGCTTGGCCAGCTGCTGATAGGTCAGGTCCGTATCCTTGGGCTTTTCCGGCACTTCCGGAGCCTCTTCCTCGGCCTCAGGACGGAGATGGTATTTTTCAATAAGGAAGCGGCCCATGGGCCCTCCGCTCATGACGGCGGCAATCAGCCCGAAGGTGGCGGCGGAAGCTCCCACTTCCATACTGGCCGGATAGCCCATCTTCAGAAAGGTACTGCCGTAAGCCCCGGCCGCCCCGTGGCCCCCCACCATGGAAATGGCCGAGGACAGCAGGGCATAGGCCGGTTCCAGTCCGATCAGATGGCCCACCAGGAGCCCGATCAGGTTCTGGCACAGGGAAATGGAGGCGGTAATCAGCCAGTAGATCAACAGCAGTTTTCCGCCCTTGTTGACCCCCTTGCTGAAAGCGGACAGTTTGGCCCCCAGCCCCACGGCCGTAAAGAAAGAAATCATAAAGGGGATCTGGAACTGGGTATCGAATTCGATCTGGAACAGCCCGGTTTCATGGCCCAGGAACACCAGGAGCATGGCCAGGGTGCCCCCTACCACCGGTGCCGGAAGACAGTACTTCCGCAGCAGCCGGCTGTGGGCCTTCAGCCACACCCCCAACAGCAGCATCACGGCCGCCAGGGCGGTAGTACAGATGCCGTCCGCCCGGATGGTCAGAATTCCCTCTGTCAGGGAAATAAACATTTTTTCACGTCCTTACCGATTCTTCTTCCAGAAGTCTTCCATAAAGTCCACCAGTGCCTGGACCCCTTCCAGCGGCATGGCATTGTAAATGGAAGCCCGGATGCCGCCCACAGCCCGGTGGCCTTTCAGTCCCGCCAGACCCTGGGCTTTGCTTTCTTCCACAAATTGGGCTTCCAGGTCTTTGGTGGGCAGGTTGAAGGTCACATTCATGAGAGAACGGCTGTCCTTCTGGGCGTGGCCTTTGTAGAAATCCGGATGGGCATCCAGCACATCGTAGACCATTTTGGCCTTGGCGATGTTCCGCTGTTCCACCTTTTCCAGCCCCCCCTGGTCCAGCAGCCACTGGGACATGAGATCCACCAGATAGATGCCGAACACCGGCGGGGTGTTGTAGGTGGAATCGTGGTCCGCATAGGTTTCATAGTTCATCATAATGGGCAGCTGGGGATCCCGGCCTTTCAGGAAATCCTTTTTGGCCATGACCACCGTCACCCCGGCGGGCCCGATATTTTTCTGGGCGCCATTATAGATCAGGGAGAATTTGTCCAGGGGGATGGGACGGCTCAGGATATCCGAAGACATGTCCACGATCAGGGGCACATCCCCCGTATCGGGATATTCAAAGTATTCCAGGCCTTCTGCAGTGCAGTTGCCAGTGAGATGGAGATAGGCGCAGTTGTCCGGGAGCACCAGTTCTTCCGGCCGGGGTACCCGGTCCAGGCCGGTGGCCTTGCTGCTGTAGATTTCCACTGCATTCCCCACTTTTTGGGCTTCCTTGATGGCCTTTTCCGAGAAGGTGCTGGTAATGGCATAGGCTGCGGTTTTCCCGGGAGTCAGGAAGTTCATGGGAATCATGGAAAACTGCAGGGTGGCCCCGCCGCCCATGAACATCACCGCCCAGCTGTCATCCATGCCCAGCAGTTCCTTGATATGGGCCTGGGCCTGGTCGTTCACTTCCTCAAACAGGGGGCTCCGGTGGCTGATTTCCAGCATGGACATGCCGCTTCCCTTGTAATCCAGCAGTTCCCGCTGGGCCTGTTCCAGTACCGGCAGAGGCATCATGGACGGCCCTGCTCCAAAATTAAAGATTCTTCCCATCTTGTTCATCTCCTATCATATGTACCGTCAGTGCATCCCGCAGTTTCGGTTCGAACCAGGTGGATTTGGGCGGCATCACCAGCCCCTTGTCCGCCACAGTCATCAGCTGATCCATGGACGTGGGATACAGGGAGAAGGCCACGGTGGCGTCTTCCCCATCCACGGCATCTTCCAGGGCGCTCAGCCCCCGTACGCCGCCTACGAAATCGATCCGGGGATCCGTCCGGGGATCGTCGATGCCCAGCACCGGTGCCAGCAGGTTGTCCTGAAGGATGCTCACATCCAGGGAATGGATGGGATCATCGGTGGAATAGGTATCCGGCTTGGCCGTGAGACGGTACCACTGGCCGCTGATGTACATGCCAAAGGTGTGGGGAGCCTGGGGCTCCACTGGCCGGTCGTCCTTTTCCAGCAGGAAGTTCTCCTGGACCATTTCCAGGAATTTTTCTTCGCTCAGTTCCCCCAGATCCCGGACAATCCGGTTGTAGGGCAGGATGTGGAGCATGTTGGAAGGGAAGATTACGGACAGCACATAGTTGTATTCTTCCTTCCCGGTCTGGTTGGGCCGCTTGGCCAGTTCTTCCGCCACCCGCAGGGCTGCGGCACAACGGTGATGGCCATCGGCAATGTACAGTTCCGGCACCTGCTGGAACAGCCGGGTCACTTCCTTTACCTTCAGGGGTTCGCTGATCACATACAGGGTATGGCGGATCTTGTCATCCCCTACAAAATTGTACGCCGGAGTATGGCTGCCCATGTATTCCAGCAGGAAAGCCGTCAGCAGGCCCTTGCTCCGATAAGCCAGGAACACCGGCCCCGTCTGGGCTTTGGTGGTCATAATGTGGTTCACCCGGTCCGTTTCCTTCACCTGGCGGGTCAGTTCATGGCGTTTGATGATGCCTTCCTTGTATTCCTTCAGGGATGCGGCAGCCACCAGACCGATCTGGATGTAGGCCCCCATCTGCTGCCGGTAGATGTAGTAGCAGGGCTGGGGATCCTGTTTCATCTGGCCCTTGGCCATGTAGTCCTCCAGGTTTTCCCGGGCTTTGGCATAAACCCGGGGATCCGATTCTGCAATGCCTTCCGGCAGATCCGCTTCCGCCCGGCTGACCCGGACAAAACTCAGGGGATCCTTTTTCAGGATATCCCGTGCTTCCTGGGTGCTCATTACATCATAAGGTAATTCAGCGATCTGACTGACCAGCTCCGGAACCGGACGCAGGGCAGCAAAAGGTCTGATTTCAGCCATAATTATCACTCCCGAATGACAGCTTGTTTTTTTTGACGCTTTTCGTAACAAAAAGTGCCTGCAATATTGCGACATATGTCCATTATACCATATCTCCCTTTCTATAGTAAAAATTTGTAAAGTGGTATATAATATGGGACAAAGAATTCTGTATCCAATATACAAAGAAAGAGGGGTCTTTTATGGGCTATATTACACGGCGTGTACTGCAGAAAGATGCTCCCATCATCCTGGGCTACTGGGTCCTGGGCATGGCCTGCGGCATGTTGGGCGAAAAAGCCGGTCTGAATCCGTTCCATATGTTCATCATGAGCGTCCTGGCCTTTGCCGGCAGTTCCCAGTTCATCGGGATTGCCATGATGCTCCAGAGCGCTTCCTATATCTCCATCGCCCTGACCATCCTGATGGTGAACCTGCGATACTCCCTGTTCACGTCCACCCTGGCCCCTCTGGTTGCCAGGAAATCCGGCCTGTACACCACCCTCTTTTCCTACGGCACCACCGATGAGACCTTTGCCCTGAATCTGTCCTCCTTCCAGGATGAAGAAGAACACTGGACCCACGAGGAAGCCCTGGGCCTGGATCTCCTGAGCATGGTGGTATGGGCCATCGCCAACGCCTTCGGTTGCTACGCCTCCCGGCTGGTCCACCTGGATCTGTCCCTGGTGTCCTACATCCTGACGGCCATGTTCCTGGGGATCTGGTCCAACTACCTGAAGAACCGGACCATGATCATCACCGGCCTTGCTGCCGGTGTCCTGGCCGTCCTGCTGTCCCAGGTGGTGCCTTACAAGCTCCACATTGTCCTGGCTTCCCTGATTCCCTCCGGGCTGGCGGCCTGGCTGTACCTGAAACATGAAAAGAAAACCCAGCCGGCGGAACCTGCCGCAGAAGACGAAGAGAGCTGCGGATCCATGGAAGGAGGCAGTGAAGCATGAGCCAGACCTACATTCTCTGCGTGATCCTGATCATGGCCCTGACCGGATTCCTGCCCCGGGTGATCCCCATGGCCATTATCCGGAAGCATCCCATTCCCCACTGGTTCAAGGTGTGGCTGACTTTTGTACCCCCGGCCATTTTCGGAGCCCTGGTGTTCCCGGATATTTTCCTGACCGAAGGCCATCTGAACCTGTCCCTCCACAACATTCCCCTGCTGACCACCCTGCTGATCACTCCCCTGGTGCTGAAGACCAAATCCCTGGGAGTGGCGGTACTGGCCGGCGGCGGCGTATTTGCCTTGCTGGAATATGTATTGTAAAAAACAGGTGCTGCACAGAACGTGCAGCACCTGTTTTTTTGTCAGCTGTCAGCGGTCAGCGGCCGATGGAAATCAATTTTACAAATTGATCTTGAGATAAAAAGGAAAGACCGGGGGGATTTTTTTCACACCCCTTTATTTATTTTCCCAGCGGGACCAGATGTTTCCGGAGCACCGGCAGCACCAGGCTCAGCAGCAGGAATTTGATGACAATCCCTGCGGCACACTGGAACAGCCGCAGGGTCAGCAGGCTTCCCAGGGAAACCTGGAACAGCACGGTCAGCCAGAAGGTGTTCAGCAGCAGGCTGATGGCCACCTGGACCACCAACACAGCCAGGAGGATCTGCCGTTTGCCCGTGCCCCGGCGGAAAAACCAGCCGTACACCGCCCCATCCAGGAAACTGGACAGTGTGAAACCGGGGAAATAGGCCCCCACCGGAAACAGCAGGGCTCCGATCAGATCCCCCAGGGCACCGGTAATGCCCCCCGCCAGGGGACCGCCCCACAGGGCCGCCGCCACCACCGGCAGGAAGCTGAAACCGATTTTCAGGTTCCAGGTATGGAGAGACAGGAACCGGGCCAGGATCACCTCCATGGCCACACAGAACCCGATCATGGTGATCCACTGGCCGGGCCGTCTTTTCTGCAGGCCCGTCATGGCTCAGCCCTGTTTCTTTTCCCGGGCTTTGGTGGCAAAGCCCAGCATGTCGGAAATCAGCCGGGCGGCCAGATACCCGGTGGTCCCCCCCACATCATCGAAGGGAGGAGCCACTTCCGTCAGCACCATCCCGGCCAGTTCCGTATGCCGGGCAATGGCTTCCAGGATATCCACCGCGTCATCATAGTTGAAGCCGCCGAACATGGGGGAACCGGTGGCCGGTGCGTAGACCGCATCCATGGCATCGATGTCAAAGCACAGGACGGCTTTTTCCGCCGGTTTGAATTCCTCCAGGATGGCTTCGATCCCCTTTTTCCGTACATCCCGGACGGAGTAGATCCCGTCCCCGTGTTCCCGGGCTTCTGCGAAATCTTCGGGACCGCTGCTGCCGATGCCCCGGATCCCCAGATGGAGGATCCGGCCCACATAGGGCAGAGCCGCCGCATTCCGCATGGGAGATCCGTTGAAATATTTCTGTCCGTCCAGAGGTTTGGTCCAGTCCAGATGGGCATCGATGTGGATGATGTCAAAATTCCCGATGCCTTCCAGCCCCTGGAGTACCGGGAAGTCCACGGCACAGTCGCCCCCCAGGACCACGGGCATGGTGCCCTGGCTCTGGATAATCCGTACCGCCTCCCGCAGGTTGGCCATGGTGCCGGTCAGATCCCCGGGAATGTAGTCCGCATCCCCGCAGTCCACCACTTTCCATTTATCCGTATCCATGTAGAATTCTTTCCGTTCCGAATCGTAGGTTCCGCCTTTTTTGTAGGTGAACCGGGTGGAGCCCAGACGAATGCCCCGGGGCCCCAGCCGGCAGCCGGTACGGCCCTGGATGGCCAGGTCGAAAGGTGCGCCCAGCACCGCAATATCCGCGTTCAGGTTGTAGATATCCGGAGCCAGATCCGTTTTGGCGAAGGTTGCAATGCCCGTAGGGGCCATATTCAAAGGTTTCTGCAGACTGAAGTTATCCATGTGCGTTCTCCTCTTCTTTCTGATTGCTGCGTTTCCGCTTATGGGTCCATTATAGGAAGACCCCTGAGGGAAGTCAACGAAATCGGACACTATTTTGAAATATGGACACTATAGTGAAACAAATTACCTTGACGGTCTTCCTTTTCTCTCCGTATAATGGGAACAAATCAAGGAAAGTGAGGTCCTGTCCATGGCCGAAACCACCCCGGCCGTCCATTCCGTCCTCCATGCCATCCGGATCCTGGAACTGTATGCGGCCCAGCGCCGGGAATCCCTGAGCCTGACGGAAATCAGCAAGGCCCTGGGGCTCCACAAAACCACTGTCTACCGGATCCTGCGCACCCTCCAGCAGGCCGGCTGGATGGAGCAGTCCGCCAAAACCGGAAAATACTACCTGGGTACCGGGATCCTGCTGGTGGCTTCCGCGGTTTCCGTCCACAACACCTCCCGGGATCTCCTTTCGGAAGAGATGCACCGGCTGGCAGAAAAATTCAATGAAACAGTGGTCCTGTCCGTGCTCCTGGGCCATACGGGCATCTGTGCGGACCTGGCCAAAAGCCGGCACCGGCTGGGAGTGGCCGGAGAGCGGGGCTACATCGTCCCTCTTCAGAGCGGGGCCTCCGGCAAGACCCTGCTGGCCGCCCAGCCGGAACCCCTGCGGGAGCAGCTGCTCCAGGAACTGGAACCGGACCGAACCCGGCAGCGGATCCTGAAGAACCAGCTGCTGAAAATCCGCCAGGACGGGTACTGTATTTCAGAAGGGGAAGTGGACCAGGGGGTGGCCGCCATCGCCATGCCCCTCCGCCTGAAAGACAATATCTTCGTTCTGTCCATTTCCGGCCCGGTGGACCGGCTCCGTACCCTGACCTATCCGGTGCTCCGCCAGGGCCTGGCAGAAACCGTAACCCGGCTGGAACGGAAGAGTATGCTGGTGGAAGAGTAAAAAAAGAGCTGTGAAGAAATGAATCCGCATTTCTTCACAGCTCCTTTTTCTGTCAGCGGTCAACAGTCAGCTGTCAGCGGCCGTTGACGGGTCTGTTGCCCATAGCAACAGACCCCTTTATCACTTGCACGCAAACGCTTCGATTTCCACCAGGGCCCCTTTGGGCAGGGCGGCCACCTGGAAACAGGCCCGGGCCGGGCACACGCCGGTGAAGAAAGTGCCGTACACTTCGTTCATGGGACCGAAGTCCGCAATATCGCTGAGGAGCACCGTGGTCTTCACCACATCATCCAGGGTATAGCCGGCGGCTTCCAGGATGTTCTTCACATTGGTCAGGGACTGGCGGGTCTGGGTCACGATATCCGTGCCGGCAAATTCACCGGTGGCCGGATCGATGGGGATCTGACCGGATACGTACACCGTCTTGCCGGAAGCCTCAATGGCCTGGGAATAGGGTCCGATGGCTCCGGGAGCCTTGGGGGTTGCAATCTGTCTGTTCATGGGAAAGACCTCCTTGAGAATACTATCAGGGTTATTATACCATGGAAAAAGGGGTGCTGCATGGGCAGCCCTTTGCTTTTTGTCAGCTGTCAACAGCCATGGGAAATCAAATTTTGCAAATTTATCATCCGAACGTTGACAGGGCGGTTGCCCATGCAACAGCTCTTCTTTCACGTAATCACATAATTGCTCTTTTCATTGTCCAGCAGGATCACATCCGCCAGGTCCAGATAGATGGGCTCTCCATCCGCCCACTGGTGGTAGCTGCTGCCATGGGTCATGACCCGGAGCACCTGGCCCCCCACCTGGATCCGGTAATCCACCGCATCTCCCATGTAGAACCGGTGCTTCACCGTGCCCTGGAGCATGCCGCCGGTTTTGGACAGGGTCAGGTTTTCCGGCCGTACCCCGATCACTGCCGGGCCCTGGGCCAGATTCTCCTTGTTGGGGAAGGAGACCTGAGTGCCCTGGACAAAGACCCGGTCCCCCCGGACTTCCGCCGGCAGGAAATTCACCAGGCCGATGAAATCCGCCACCATTTTGTTCACCGGATGGGTGTAGACATCATAGGGCCGTCCCACCTGCTGGACCACCCCGGCGTTCATCACCACGATCCGGTCGCTCATGGTCATGGCTTCCGACTGGTCATGGGTCACGTAGATCACGGTGATCCCCAGCCGTTTCTGGAGGGAAGAAATCTCGAACCGCATGCTTTCCCGGAGCTTGGCATCCAGGTTGGACAACGGTTCGTCCAGCAGCAGGAGCCCCGGCTGGGCGATCAGGGCCCGGGCCAGTGCCACCCGCTGCTGCTGTCCCCCGGAAAGCTGGCTGGGATACCGTTCTCCGTACCGTTCCAGATGGACCATTTCCAGGGCTTCTTCCACCCGTTTCTTCCGTTCCTCTCTGGAGACTTTCTGGATCTTCAGGGGATAGGCTACGTTTTCCCCCACCGTCATATGGGGCCATACCGCATAGGACTGGAACACCATGCCGATGTTCCGTTTTTCCGGAGGCACGAACACATGGGATTCCGCACTGCTCACCACCGTATCCCCCAGCAGGATATTCCCTTCCGTAGGCCGTTCAAAGCCGGCAATCATCCGCAGGGTGGTGGATTTCCCGCAGCCGGAAGGCCCCAGGAAGGAAATGAATTCCCCGTCCGCCACCTCCAGATTGAAATCCCCCACGGCCGTAACGCTGCCGAACCGTTTGTACAGATGTTCCAATTTGACTTGAGACACAATGAACCTCCTCATTAAATGGCAATATTGCCCTTGGACACTTTGTTCAGGATCAGGTTCCCTACCATGACGATCACCAGGATGATTACGGACAGCACCGAGGCGTTCTGGGTATCCGCATAGGTCTGGAGTTCGTACAGCAGCACCCCGATGGTCTGGGTATCACTGCCGTACAGCAGGTTGGACATGGTCAGTTCATAGAAGCTGGGCATGAAGATCAGGAACCAGCCGGCCACAATGGAGGGAGCGATCAGGGGCATGATGATATCCTTGCAGATCCGCAGCCAGTCGGCCCCGGCATTGAGCCCGGCTTCTTCCAGGCTGCTGGAGACCTGGCTCAGGGAGGCGGCGATGGTCCGGACACTCATGGTCATGTATTTCACCAGATAGCTGACAATCAGGATCCACATGCTGGAATACAGGTTCAACCCGTAGTTGCCGGAAAAGAAGATGATCAGGGCCAGGGCGATGACCACGCTGGGGGTACTGCCCCCCACCATCACCAGGATATCCGGCAGGGACCGGCCCGGCACCCGGGTCTTGACGGACAGATAGGCCACGAACAGGGCCAGTACCGTACCGATACAGGCGGAAAGGAAGGCATAGCCCAGGGACCGCCAGATGCAGTCCAGATACTGGCTGTTCTCCAGCACCGGGATCCAGGCATCGATGCCGAAATTGTCCAGCCGGATGCCCTTGGACATACTGACCATGAAAGAGGTCATCACAATGGACCCCAGGGGCAGGATCACTGCCAGGAAGGCATACAGGCCCACAAAGAAGGTGGCCAGCCCTTTCCACCGGCCCAGTTCCACCAGCACCGGACGGGTGCTTTTCCCGCTGATGGTGGTGTAGTCCTTCCGGCCCATGAGCCAGCTCATGAAGAACAGCAGCCCGTTGGCCAGGAACATCAGGGAAACCGCCAGGGTGGTGGCATTCCGGATTCCCTGGTCATCCCCCATATAGACAAAGGACACGATCCGGGTGGTGAGCACTTCGATATTTCCGGGCATCCCCACAATGGCCGGGATCCCGAAACAGGATCCGGCTCCGATGAACACCAGCAGTCCCCCGGCCAGAATACTGGGAGCCATCAGGGGCAGGGTCACATCCCACAGGGCTTTGAGGGGAGACGCACCGGCGATCCGGGAGGCCTCCTCCAGGGTGGGATCCATCTTTTCCATGGCCCGGGAAATGGTGATGAAGGCAAAGGGAGAATAGAATAAGGTCAGGACCCAGATCATCCCGCCCCGGGTATAGATGTTGAACGGTGCCTGGGACAGGGAAAACAGGGTTTTCAGCAGCTGATTCAGATATCCCACATCCGGATTCAGCAGCTGGGTCCAGGCAATGGCCCCCACATAGGGAGGGATCATGTAGCTGGCCACCAGGATGGTCCGGAACTTTTTCCGTCCCGGCAGATCCGTCCGGCCGATGAGCCAGGCCAGGGGAAAGGTGACCAGCACACTGAGCAGCATTACCAGCAGGGAAATCTCCACGGTGTTCCGCAGGGCTTTCAGGTTCACCTTCTGGCTGTACACTGCTGCATAACTGCTCAGGTCAAAGGTTCCGTCCACCATCACGCTGTCCCAGATCAGCACTGCCAGAGGCAGCACGATGAAGTACAGCAGCGCCATGACGGTAAGGGCAATGACCGCAGACTTACTGTCGATGCGAGGCAAATTCCATTTTTTCACCATAGACTCCTTTGGATACAGTGAGGCAGAAAGGGAGCCAGGGCTGGATTCCAGTCCCCGGCTCCCTTCTGTCTCCAGGCATTATGGGCATCCTGTTCCTTTACAGAGCCGGATCAGGCATCCATGACTCTGGACCGGAATTCTTCTTTGATCTTGGATTCATCCCGGGTCAGTTTTTCCCAGTCCACTTTCAGGGCATTCTTCAGCAGTTCCTTCAGGCTGTATTTGGCCCCTTTGGGTTTTTCCACATCATCCCGCACAGAATGCATCCAGCCGGCAGTCACCGCCGCCTGGCCTTCCTTGCTCAGCCACCAGTCAGTCAGGGCCTTGGCTCCTTCCGGATTCTTGGTGGCCTTGAAGATGCCGATGGGAGAAGAGATCAGGATGCAGCCTTCCTTGGGATAAACCACTTCCAGGGGCTCCTTCTTGGTCTGCTGGAGCTTCAGGATATTTTCTTCCAGGATGATGGCCGCCATGTATTCCCCGGTGAGCAGTTTGTTCTGAATGGCGCTGTTGCCTTCTTCCACCCGGAGACCGTTGGCCTTCAGGGCATCAAAGTATTCCCAGCCGAACTTGTCCGCCAGGGAGCCCACAGCCACATAGGCGGTCCCGGACAGCAGCGGATTGGGCATGGCGATCCGGCCCTTGTACTTGGGATTGGTCAGATCCTGCCAGCTGGTGGGCACGTCTTCCGGTTTCAGTTTGTCTTTGTTGTAGGCGATGATCATGTTGCAGACCCGGACCGCCGCCCAGGCTCCGTCCTTGTCCACTTCCATGATGTGATGTTTGGTTTCCGGAGATTTGTAATCCAGCAGCAGCCCCTTGTTCTTCAGATAAATGTAGTAGGAAGGATCCGCCACCATCAGCACATCGTCGCTGATTTTGTTGGCTTTCACTTCGCCGGCGATCTTGGTCTTGATTTTTTCCGTCCCGCCCTGGAACCAGCTGACTTTCAGGTCCGGGAAGGCTTTCTGGACTTTGGGTTTACACATGGAATTGACGATATCCGGATACATGGAAGTATAGACCATCACATTCCCGGAAACGCCCTTTTTCCCGTCGGCCGCTTTTTTGTCTCCTCCGCCGCAGCCGGTCAGCAGGAGTGTCCCACAGGCCAGGAGAGCCGCTGCTGCGGCCAGCCATTTCTTTCTACCCATACGATCCCATCCTTTCCTGATGATTTTCTCTATTCCGATAATTTTGGATGCCCTGATGCCTGTCAGGGATGATTTTCTCCAGTATATCCGGAACAGTCCGGAAAAACGTCAAAAATCAGTTTTTATCCATTACTTTTTTTCATAATAGGTGAACAGGGCCTGGGTCCCCAGATCCCCTTTTCCTTCCTTGGCCAGTTCCCGGTATTCCTTCAGCACCTGATGGAGTACGGGAAGGGACAGATCCTTTTTCTCCGCTTCTTCTTCCGCCAGCCCCATATCCTTGATGAAATGCTTCAGGAAGAATCCGGGGGCATAGTCTCCCTGGATGATCTTGGGCCCGAAAGCGTTCAGCTGGGCGCTGCCGGCGGCTCCGGTGGATACAGCCTTCAGCAGGATCTCCAGGTCCAGACCGTTGGCCTGGGCATAGCGCAGGGCTTCACAGACCCCGGACAGGGCCCCGGCGATCATAATCTGGTTGGCCATCTTGGCGTGCTGCCCCATGCCGGCTTCCCCCATATAGTTGATGTTGGTGCCCATCCCCTGGAACACCGGCTGGAGGGTGTCGAAATCTTCCCGGTCACCTCCCGCCAGGATGGACAGGGTCCCGTTCCGTGCCCCGGTATCCCCGCCGGTCACCGGTGCATCCATCACATGGAAGCCCCGTTTCGTCCCTTCTTCATACAGTTTCCGGGCCAGGGTGGGGCTGGTAGTGGTCATGTCGATCAGGTAATTTCCCGGCACAGCGCTTTCCATCAGGGCACCGGGAGCAAAATAGACTTCCTCCACATCCCGGGGAAAACCCACAATGGTGATCACGCACTGGCAGGTTTTGGCCAGACCGGCAATGGAATCATGGACGGCCACGCCTTTCTCTTTCAGGTCCGCCACCTTTTCCGGATGCCGGGCATAGCAGTGCATGACATAACCTGCCTTTTGCAGATTCCGCAACATGGATTTCCCCATGATGCCCGTACCGATAAAACCAATATCACGGATTTCCGTCATACAAATCCCCTCTTTTCCAAGAAATCAGAATTAAATCACATCATTTAAAATCATTATAATTTATCCGATTGGAGGATGGCAAGGGGGAATCTCACTTCCCCCTGCTGGGCGTGACTTTCAGGGTATTGATGATGTTGGTGAGCTTGTGGCTGTCTTCTTTCCAGTAGCCGTCATCCGCCTTGTTCCACACCACCGTCAGGTTATGGACCCGGTCCCAGTTGAACAGCGTCCACCGTTCCGCATGGAAGGTCATCAGATGCTGTCCCTGTCGGAGGATTTCCATATCATAACTGGTATGGAGGTTTTCCACTCCGTTGACGATGGTGCTTTCCATGGGCTGCCAGTTGCTGAATTTCAGGGCATAACCTTCCGGCATCCGCTTTTGGTAGACGCCTTCCAGGCTCTTCCGGGTAATGTCCCCGAACTCTTTGATTTCATTTCCCTTCAGTCCGATGTTCTGTCCGTACCGGGGCATTTTTTCCGGGCTGGCCACAGTCCGGAACTCTACCCATACCAGGTGCTCATCGGTATTCCAGGGGACCGGGTCCAGCTTTCCGCTCTGGACGAACACGGAACCAGGGCTCTTCACCACTTGCTGGTCCGCCTCCAGCCACTTTTTCAGCAGGGGATCCAGATCCGGATTTTTCAACAGGGCGTCCCGGGTTTCCTGGCTCTGGAGGATCATTTCCGGAGGCACGGAGAAAGAAGCCTGGTCCCCGGCTTTGATTTCCACCCAGCCCGGGTAGGAAGCCACATGGACCTCTTCCGTTTTGTTGGGCTCTTTGCCGCAGCCGGCCCCCAGCAAAAGGCCCAGCAGGCAGCAAAGAAGCATGATTTTTTTCAGCATGAACATTCCCGCCTTTCTGTTACGGGGATTATTATAGCATAAAAAAGAAAGGGGCTGTTGCTCATACAACAGCCCCTTGTCATTCAGTCTCCCACTGCCACCGACGCTTCTTCGGCGGCTTTCTGTCTGGCTTCGTACCGGTCCATGTTCCGGGCGAACAGGCCGGCCAGGAAGGAACCGGTAATCTGATGGACCGCAGCCCCCACGGCCGCCGGGATGGCCACCGCCGGTGCAAAATACACGGCGCAGATGGACAGGGCCAGGGCATCATTCTGCATCCCCACTTCCAGGGTTACGGAATGCTGCTGGGGTTTGCCCATGCCCAGTTTCCCGGTAACAAAGTACCCCAGGCCGAAACCGGCCAGATTGTGGAGCAGCACCAGCACCACCACAAAGGCTCCCAGAGCCACGATCTTGGCCCCGTTCACGGCCACCACACCGCCCAGGATGGACAGGACCGCAAAAGCGGAGAGCAGCACCAGGACTTTCTGGACCTGGGCCAGGAATTTTTCCCCCACCACTTTGTGGACCAGGAGCCCCAGCACCAGGGGCACCAGGATCACTTTCATAACGGTGAGCGCCATGGAAACGAAGGAAACGTTCACATATTCACCGGCCAGGGCCCACACCAGGAAGGGCATCATCACAGGGGCCAGCAGGGTGGAAACGGTGGTGACGGATACGGCCAGGGGCACATCCCCTTTGGCCAGGAAGCTCATCACATTGGAGGCCGTGCCGCTGGGGCAGGAGCCCAGGAGAACCATGCCCACCGCCAGATCCGGGCTCAGGTGGAAAACTTTGGTCAGGGCAAAGGCCACCAGGGGCATGATGGTGTAATGGCACACCGTACCGGCCAGCACTTCTTTGGGCCGCTGGAGCACCAGTTTGAAGTCAGACACGTGAAGGGTCATCCCCATACCGAACATCACCACTCCCAGGAGCCATACCGTATAGTGCACGGACCAGGAGAAGGCTCCCGGAACAAAATAGCCGCCCACGATGGTGGCCAGTACCAGCCAGGTCAGATTCTTCCCTACAAAACCACTTACTTTCGTCAACAGATTCATTGTCCATTCCCTCCAAAAAGTTTTTCTGCAAAAATCAAACGGCTGATGGCGTCCCTGGGAGAAAAAGAAAAGCGCTTTGCCTCTCTAAGAGACAAAGCGCTGTGCTCTGCGGTACCACTCTTGTTGTCGCCTGTGCGACCCCTTTGTTCAAGCATCTCCGGATTTTCCTTCCAATGCCGGACAGGATAACGGCTGTCAGCCGGCCCCACTTACTTGCATCCTTTCAGCGGGCAGCTCCTGGGTGATTTTCCTTTTCCGCTGTACATCCTGCCTCGCACCATGCGGCAGGTTCTCTGGAATGTCAGGCTGGACAAGTACTTTTCCCATTCAACACTGTCTGATGTTTTGTTATGGGCTTTATTATACGCTTCCAGGAAAATTTGTCAACAAGTTTTTTTCAAGTCCGCAGTTCAAAGACATTGATACGCCATCAGAAGGGTCCGAAATGGATGGCGGAAGCATACCACATCACCACAAAGGCAAAGATCCATTCCAGCCCCAACAGCGGGAAGGCAAACTTCCACCAGCGCCGGAGCGGCACACCGGCTACGGTGAGCACGGTCATGGTGGTGCCGCTGGCCGGGGTGATCATGTTGGTGAAGGCATCTCCCATCTGGAAGGCCAGTACCGCAGTCTGCCGGGTGAGGCCCACCAGGTCCGCCAGAGGCGCCATGATGGGCATGGTGATGGCTGCCTGGCCGGAACCGGAAGGCACCACCAGGTTGAACACATCCTGGACGATGAACATGCCGAAGCCCAGCAGGGAGTGGGGGAACACATTGAGCCCGGCTGCCAGGTAATAGATGATGGTGTCCAGGATCTTGCTGTCCCCCATGAGCAGGGTTACCCCTTTGCACAGGGAAACCATCATGCAGGGCATGGCCATGTTCTTCACCCCGCCGATGAAGGAGTTGGCAAAGGTATTGATACTGAGCCGGCCCACGATGCCGGCAAAGACGGCCATCATCAGGAACAGGGCAGCCAGTTCGTCCATGTAGAACCCGAACTTGATGACTCCCACCAGGATGGCGGCCACAGTGACCACAAAGCCGGCCATGATCACTTTCTGCCGGCCGGTCATCAGGGCATTTTCCCCTTCATAGGCACTGAGATCCATCTGGGGCCGATAAATCTGGTCATAATCATACATGTAGCTCCGTTCCGGGTTTTTCTTGATTTTCCGGGCATACCACATGGTATAGCTTACGTTGATGAGGATCAGCACCGCCAGCATGACCATCCGGAACTCAATCCCGGAAAACATGGGCAGACCGGAAATGCTCTGGGCCACCCCTACGGTAAAGGCATTGGTCACCCCGGCGCCGTAGCCCCCGCTTACAGCCGCCAGAGGCAGGGCCACCGCCACAATGGAGTCAAACCCCAGAGCATAGCTCACCGCCATGATGAGGGGCACAAAGGCAATGTATTCTTCGCTGCAGCCGGCAAATGTGCTCAGGCAGGTCATAATGGTCAGCATCACCGGGATCAGCAGCATTTCCCGTCCCTTCACCTTGGTCACCACATGGCCCAGGGCCCCATTGATGGCGCCGGTTTCCGCCATCACGTTCAGGGCCCCGCCGATGATCATCAGGAAGCCCACAATGCCGCTGGCCCCCTTGACCCCCCGGGGCACGGCCTTGAACACATCGAAGAAACCGGCCGGATGCCGGGCGATGAAGTGGAAGGTGTTGGGATCCACCACCATCCGGCCGCTGGCTGCATCCTTCACCCGCTCAAAGGCACCGGCGGGAATCAGATAGGTGGCAATGGCCGTGAGGATCAGGATGAAGAAAATAATGATGATCGGACTGGGTACCGACACTTTTTTGTTCACCGGCTTCTGGACGGTGTCCTGTTTGTTTTCAGTCATGACAACTCCCCTTTACAGCAGATCACAGACAGCAGATGGCCGCAGCCAGCAGCATGGTCCGTTCAAACATGGTTTCCACAATGGCATATTCCTGGAGGGTATGGGCCCCATCCCCCTGGACCCCCACGGAATCCAGGATGGGGATCCCCGCCTGGGCCATGAAAGAGGCATCGGAACAGCCTCCCGGATGGGCAGCTCCGAAAGCCGGGATTCCGAAAGCCCTGGCCTCCTGGTTCACCAGATCCAGCAGCCGGTCATTGCCCTCCGTCCGCTCAAAGACGGGCATGAAGGCCGGGAATTCCACTTCCGTCCGGGTCCCGGGCACATGGGTCTCCGCACAGATGGCCCGGATGGCTTCCTGGAGTTTCTCCTTGTCTTCGTTGTAGTCATACCGGCAGTCCACTTCGATCCGGCAGGTATCCGCCACCGCATTGGACACGGTGCCTCCGGAAATGATGTCCGTGCTGACGATCCGGCCTTTTTCCAGATCCGTCAGGGCCCGGAGAGCAATGATCTTGTGGGCCATTTCCTCGATGGCATTGGCGGAGCGGGTATAGGCGTTGCCCACATGGCCAGCCTTTCCATGGACGGTGATCCACACGTCCATACAGCCTTTCCGGCCTACGGTGAGGCAGTTGTCCATCCGGCCGGTTTCCAGGTTGAAGGCGCACAGGCAGCCTCTGGCTTCTTCCGCCAGCAGCTGGGCAGCCCGGGAACCCTGGTGGGTGGTTTCTTCGTCCGGGACGAAAAGCAGCTTGATGGGATGGCGGTCATAACCGATCTTTTCCAGCACCCTGGCCAGATAGACCGCCATGACGATGCCCCCCTTCATGTCGCAGACACCGGGGCCATAGGCCTTCCCTTCCCGGATGGTGAAGGGATTTTCCGGATAGCTGCCGTTGGGGAACACCGTATCCAGGTGCCCGCTGAGAAGGATGGGCTGACCGGCCCGTTCCTTTCCGGACCAGGCCCGGATCAGAGGCGCCGCACCGGATTCCACCAGTTCACTTTCCATTCCCTGCCGTTCCAGATAGGCGGACACCTTTTCCATCAGGGTCTGCATCCGGTCTTTTTCCTTGCTGCCGGCCTGGAAATTGATCAGATCCTTCCAGAAATCCAGCATATCCTGCCGGAAGCTTTCCACCGCTTCCCGGATTTTTTCCTGTTGTTGCTCCATGGGATTCTCCTTTTCCTGCTCAAACAACACAGCCGATAATTTATACCTAGATGGTGTATATTAATTTTTATTTTATCGAAAATCTTCGGAGTTGGCAATAGAAAAAGGGGCCTGTGAAAAAAATGATTTCTCATTTTTTCACAGCCCCTTTCGTCACATAAAAAACAACGCCAGCCCTGTGGTGATGATCCCGCACACACAAAGGGAGATGGAACTCATGGCTCCCTGGATCTTGCCGATTTCCAGAGCCTTGCTGGTCCCCACCGCATGGCTGCAGGCTCCGATGGCCACCCCTTCCGCCACAGGATCCGTAATGTGGAACAGTTTGCCCAGAAAGGGAGCCAGCACCGCCCCTTCGATGCCGGTGATCACCACGGCGCCCGCCGTGATGCCGGGAATGCCCCCTCCGTTTTCAGAGATCCCCAGGGCAATGGCCGTGGTGACGCTTTTGGGCAGCATGGAAGCGGAAAACACCGAATTGGTCCCGAACAGATGGCACAGGGCCAGGGCCGCTATAATGCTCCCCAGACTGCCGATGGTGCATCCCACCAGGATGGGCAGGAAATTCTCCTGGAGCACCTTCCGCTGCTGATAAATATTCAGGGCCAGCACCGCCGTGGCCGGTCCCAGCAGCATGGTGATGATGGATCCCCCCGCATTGAAATGTTTCAGAGGGACACCAGTGACCGTCAGGATCACCACGATCATCAGGGCAGAAGTCAGCACCGGGTTGCACAGCAGCCAGCCGGTTTTTTTCTGGAATTTGACCCCCAGCACCCAGCAGATGAAGATCAGAGTCAGACCAAAGAATGGGGTCCGGGTAAAAGTATCAAACATGGGCAGTTCCTTTCTTTCTCCACAGCTTCAGGCAGAGCTGGACGCTCCAGCCGGTAATGAAATACACCAGAGGAGTGGTCACCAGGGTAATCACCAGGAAGGGAACCAGGTAATTCTTCAAGGTCTCCACATATTCCAGGGTCCCCACCACTGCCGGCACAAAGAAGATCCCCATGTTCCGGATGAAGAATCCCCCGGCATCCTGGATCTGCTCCGGTTTCAGGATTTTACGGTACAGCAGAAAGGTCAGCACCAGCAGGCTGAGCACACTGTAGGGCACCGTAAAGGGCAGCAGTTCCGCAATCCCGATGCCAACCAGACAGACGCCGAAGATCAGCGCCAATTCCATCACAATATTCATAACTCCCCCTAAATCACTTGCAGCCGAAAGGCCATCTGATGCGTACAATTGTACAATACTATTAGTATATAGTATCCCGGCCCGGAAAGGAAGGGATAAAACTGATAATTCTATGAAAACGGTTCGTTTTTTTCGAACATCCATGGCGTTTTCGCTTTCACTGTTTCGAAATAATTTGAATGCTATTTTATTTTTGCTATTGATTGTTCGTGAAAAAGGTTTATAATAAGGCCATAAATCATTTATTAAGGAGGAAACAGGCCATGAGTCAGCAAAAACTCGAACGTTTGGAAAGTGATTCCATCGGTACGAAATCCGTCCCCCGGGACGCCTATTATGGGGTGCAGTCTCTCCGGGCTTTCGAAAATTTCCACATTACCGGTCAAACCACCCATCCGACCATGATCCGCAGCCTGGCTTACATCAAGAAAGCCTGCGCCCTGGCCAATGGTCGGGCCGGTGCCCTGAAGCCTGCATCCGCCAAAGCCATCGAGGCCGCCTGCGACCGCATCCTGGCTGGAGAATATCTGGACCAGTTCATCCAGGATCCCATCCAGGGAGGCGCCGGCACCTCTCTCAACATGAATGCCAATGAGGTGATCGCCAACATCGCCATTGAGATCCTGGGCGGGGAAAAAGGGGATTATTCCCTGATCCATCCCAACGATGAGGTAAACCGGGGACAGTCCACCAACGACGTGATCCCCACAGCCGGGAAACTGACGGTACTCTTCCTGCTGGAAGATCTGTACAAAAGTCTCCGTTCCCTGAAAGAAGCCTTTGCCCGGAAAGGCGTGGAATTCGATTCCATCCTGAAAATGGGCCGGACCCAGCTCCAGGATGCAGTCCCCATCCGGTTGGGGCAGGAATTCAAAGCCTATGCCACAGCCCTTGACCGGGGGCTCAGACGGATCCAGTCGGCAGCCAGAGAAATGACCGAAATCAATATGGGCGGTACCGCCATCGGCACCGGAGTCAACGCAGACCCTGTCTATTCCCGCCATATTGCCCAGGACCTTTCTCAGCTGACCGGCTTTTCTTTTACCCAGGCGGCAGATCTCATCGACGCCACCCAGAACATCGACAGCTTTGCCGCCGTTTCCGGCAGCCTGAAGGACTGTGCCCTGTCCCTGTCCAAGATTTCCAATGATCTGCGGCTCATGTCTTCCGGTCCCCGGACCGGTCTGGAGGAGATCAACCTGCCGGCCAGGCAGAACGGTTCTTCCATCATGCCCGGCAAGGTGAACCCGGTGATCCCGGAAGTGGTGAGCCAGGTGGCTTTCCGGATCGTGGGCAACGATACCTGCATCGCCATGGCCGTGGAAGCCGGCCAGCTGGAGCTGAATGCCTTTGAGCCGGTGATCTTCTATTCCCTGTTCCAGAGCATCGACATCCTTCGGGAAGCGGCCGACACCCTGCGGATCAACTGTGTGGAAGGGATCACTGCCAACAAGGAACACTGCCAGCACCTGCTGAAGAAAAGCGCCGGCATCGTCACGGCCCTGAGTCCCTACATCGGCTACGCCAAGGCCGCCAAACTGGCCAAGGAGTCCCTGGCCAGGAACATCCCGGTGGTGGAACTGGCCCGACAGCGCCACTACCTGTCCGACAAACAGCTGGAATCCGTGCTGGATCCGTACAAGATGACCACACCGGCAGTACGGTAAAACAAAAAGGACTGTGGAGGATTTCCTTCACAGTCCTTTTTCATTGCCATGTGGTGCGATTGGCGCGAGTCGAACGCGCGACCCTCTGCTTAGGAGGCAGATGCTCTATCCAACTGAGCTACAACCGCATAACAAGATTATTATAACAATTGCTGTCCCTGGACGCAAGATACGCCCTTGTTTTCATCAGGGAATCTGGACATTTCATCGACGGGAAACTGCAAAACTGGGTTTCCGATCTGTACCAGCAAGCCCGCGACTCACGGCTCGCGACTCGTGACCAGAAGGGGGGGCTGTTGCACTTGCAACAGCCCCCCTTCTCTTATCCCCACACCACCTTCATCCACTGTCCGTAGGCTTCTTCCAGATGCTGGGCCAGGGTGTTGAACAGGATGTAGACCAGTTCCCCGTCCACTTTCTGTCCCCGGCACAGGATGCAGGCATCCAGCACCAGGTTCCCTTCCTCATCCAGATAATACTTGAAGGCCTTGTATTTCCGGTTGGTTTCATCGATCTGCTTCAGCAGGGCGGTTTCGTTGGTCTTTTTCAGGGCCTTCTGGACCACCAGGATCCGCACCATGCCGTAGATGCTCAGGTCCCAGACCACCACTACCGGCAGCCGGGCCTCCTTCAGGGCCAGGTGGGACCGGAACACCACAGGTTTCAGATCTTCCCCGGAGATTTCCTCCAGGGTGAAGTCTTTCAGTTTTTCCTTGTCCAGGTAGTCCTGGAAACTTTGGGCTTTGGGGTTCATTCATTCTCCTTTTTCCAGTTCCGCAGAGGGGCTTGCCGGGCGACACGGCCCGGTAAGCCTCCGGGGCTGCTTCCGCTGCTTTTCCTTACACTTCTTCCACGGTGATTTCCCCGTTGGCCGGCTGGGATACCGCCTGGGACCCATCCACCAGATCATACCGGCTGGAATAAGTCAGTTCCGGATGGAAGCAGGGAGTCCAGAAGTTGCTGAAGTCCCGGTCTTCCATGGTACGGGTCCAGTTGGTCTCGCTGTACCGCTGGTTGTACACGTAGTTGTGAGGATCCAGATCCACCAGGTTGCCGTTGCTGAACTGGGTGTGACCCTGCCGGTCGAACAGCAGGTACATCCACCGGCCGCCCCGGCCTGCCTCAGCCAGCCACTGGCTCAGGTTCTCCTGGGGCCGGCCCAGCTTCGTGTTGATCCAGTACACACTGTGCACCCGTTCATCGGTGCGCGGGGTGGTCCCGAACACATCGGTGATCATGGTGCCGTTGCTGAAGGTGGCCTTGTCCAGTACGAACAGCTTATCCAGCTGCAGCGTCCCCTGGCTGGTCTTCACGGCACCGTTGCGGACCCACAGGTGCGGAATCCGCACCCCATGGGCCGCCTTGATGTCGCCGATGGTCAGGCTTTCCACCGGTGCGGCCTGATCGGCCCCGTCCACATCCAGGGTCAGGGTGCTGCTGGCGCCCGGTCTTTGGCTGATTTCCGCCACATGGATGGTGGACCCGGACAGGGACAGCCGGCTGCCGGCTTCCATATGTTCGATGGCCGTGGTCTTCTGGGGATTCTTCACATAAACCGCGATCAGATCCCCGTTGATGGTATCCAGGTACAGGCTGCCGTCTTCCACTTCCACGCCGGCCTTCTTTCCAGCCAGCAGGGAATACAGATCCACGTCGCCCACGCCCGTATGCTTCAGGGTGATGTTGCCGCTGCCGGCTTCCACCACAGCCCGGTCGCCGCCAGTCTGGCGGTGGCTGTCTTCCATATTGCCTCTGCCGGTGATGGTCATGGACACATCGCCGTCTTTGGAGGTGACATGGATGTCTTCCGCCTTCTGGGAGTCATTGCCTTCGAACCGGATGGAACCGTCGTTGGTGGCGAACCGGAGGTCCCCACCGCCGGTCACATCCTGCCGCAAGGTAATGGTACCTTCCTGCCGGGTCCGGGCATACAGGTTCCGGCCTGCCTCCACCTTGCCGTCAAAGGTGATGTCACCCTGGCTGGCGGAAGCGGTCAGATCCCGGCCGGATTCCACATTGCCCTGGAAGACGATGCCGTCGTTCCGGGTGCTGGCCTGGAGATCCCAGCCGGCCTGCACATTGCCGCCCATGGTCACACTGCCGTTGTCGGACTGGAGAATGGCATCGCTGCCGGCTTCCAGTTTCCCTTTCACCAGCACATCGCCGCTGCCCGTCTTCACAGTGGCGTCACCCGTCTTCGCTTCCACCTGCCCGTCGATGGTCACATCGCCATTCTGGTTCTTGATGGTTGCAGCCGTACCGCTCTGGACATCCCCGGTTACGACGAGATTGCCGTCCTGCTGGTTATCCAGGGTGATGCTGCTGCCCGCCGTGGCATTGCCGTTCTGGCGGAGGCCCTTCTGGGCTGTCAGTTCGATGGAACCGTTGGTAGCGGTCAGGTCGCCGCCGTTGGTCAGCGTCGTGCCGGCGTCCATGGTGAGATCCTGACCGGCTGTCACGGCCTTATCGTTGGCCATGCTGCCGCCGGATTTCAGTCCCACACTCTGGCTGGCCGTCACGGCACCCTGGTTACGCAGGTCAGTCTTGGCGTCCATGGTCACGTTACCGTCTTTGGCTTCCACATCGCCGTTATTGGTGATGCTGCTGGCAACGGAGGTCATCCGTACATCCTGCTGGGCCGTCACTGCACCGGTATTGCTCATGGCTTCGCCAGACTGCAGATTCACAGAACCTGCAGTGGCCGTCAGTGCTCCGCCGTTGGTCAGCGTCGTGCTGGCTTTCATCTTCAGGTTCCGTCCAGCGGTCACTGCCTGTTCGTTGGCCATGCTGCCGCCGGATTTCAGCCCTGTATCCTGGCTGGCTTTCACCACGCCCTTATTATGCAGGTCCGTCTTGGCGTCCATGGTCACGTCCCCACCCTTGGCTTCCACATCGCCTTTGTTGGTGATGCTGCCGGTATCGGATTTCATGCTCACAGAGGTACCTGCCTGCACGATGCCCTGGTTGAGGATATCATTGGCCGCCGTCAATTCCACCTTGTGGGTGGCTATCAAACTCTTGTTGATCATGCCCTTGGTGGAGTTCAGGATGATGTCGTCCCCGGTCAGGCTGTCTTCATTCTCCAGGGCCCCGACTGCCTGTTCATGGAGCCGGCCGCTGCCTACGGTGAGGATTCCCGTAGTCTTCAGATCAGCCTCGTCGTTGATCAGACTGATGCCTTCTGCAGCCGTCACCGGTCCGTTGACGGTCAGGTTGTTCACCGCACCGTTCTTGTAGTTGCGGACGGTGACATTCTTGGCCTTACTGTCAGCAGAGAAGGAAACCGTCAGATTTTTGCTGCCGCCGCTGCCGATGATCACATCGGTGGCATCGCTGCCGTTCTTCACGGTCACGGTCTGGAAGTCGTTGAACTTCGGGTTATCTGCAAGTCCGGCACCACTGTCGAGAGAAATGCCAGAAGCCGAATCAACAGAAACCGTCTTTGCCGTGATGGCATGGGCTGCCGTCTGGTTGATGGAACCGCCGGCCTTCAGTTTCAGCGTAACAGCAGTGAGGTTGCCGTTTTTCAGGTCGATTTCCCTGTCACTGGACAGATTCACCGTATCTGCCTGCACCTGACTCACAAGCGGCGACGCTTCTTCATTGTCCCCAAGGCTCAGGTCGGTTTCAGCCGCCACAGCAATCGTATGGCCCGGACTCGTTTTCACCGTGCCGAGCAGGAAAAGACCGTCCTGTTCCCCGGCCTTGCTCTTGCCAGCCAGGTAAATATTGCCATCTTTCGCTTCGGCATTGATGGTTGCGCCATTCCCCAGGATGCGTACGCCGCTGTCCTTTGCACCGATGCCGCCCTCTGCCTTCAAATCAAGTAGTCTGCCGGCATTGAGGTAAGCCTGTGCCGATGCGTCAGGACTCATGGCGATATCCTTCTTGGAGGCCAGCACCATATCCTTGCCGGCATAGAGCCCGGAAAGCTGCAGATTGTGATTGCCCACACTGCTGATATACATGCTGCCGTCTGTCAGAGCAGACAGGCTGCCCGTCAGGTCGACGTCAATTGGCTTGCCCGCCGCCCCGATGTCAGCACTGCCGCCTTCGAGAATCAGATTCTTTCCGTTCAGGTTGGCACTGCCATCCGTCAGGGAGTTGGTCACGCCGGCTTTGCCCAGAACGCGGATATCACCAGTGCTGGTCGTTACCTTGCCCAGTTTCAGGACAGTATCCTTGTTCTCGCCGAAGGTACGGCCGGCCACATAGATATTGCCGTCGGATTGGATATTCAGTTCACCTTTGGCTTCGATGCCCACAGGCACCTTGCCGTAGATACGGAATACATTTTCACCCTTGTCATTCTTGGTATAGCCCACATCGGAAACATTGGCGTTGACAACCTTCTTCAGATCGTCGAGCCGTTCATCCGTGGTAATACCTTTGACCAGAACATCTTCGGCCGCTTTGTCAGAGCCAATGTTCTTCGCGTGGAGCGTGATATTCTGACCGGAGATGTTGGCCTGCTTGAGCTCTGTATCCGTGCTGCCCTGCTGCTTATTGACGATGGCATCGCTGATGGCATAGAGCAGTTCATTTTCAGTCCAGCCGGCACCAGCCTTCTGCAGATCAGCCAGATGATTCTTGGCTGTGTCGCTTTTAGCCAGGTAGTCGTCAGCACTCGTATAATCGCCATAGCGGTCTTTCAGGGTCTGATAATTGACGTCATTTTCAGCTGCTTCTTCCTTGTTTGCATAAGCAGTCTTCAATTTTAGGTACTGCGCAAATTCAGACTGGACACCGGCCTTGTATGCGGCCACGTCTTCTGCCTGTTTCTGCTTGTACTGGCCATCGCCATCAATCAGGCCCAGGTCTTTCCAGCCCTGAACGAGGGTTGCCGTATTGCCGCGGTCGATGGTATCGCCGCTGGGCAGGGCATCGATGATGCTGCCCGTCGCATCCAGCTTCACATCACTGTCCGTCGATTTGATGATGCCGACACGCATATCGCTGTCTTCTGCTGCATAGATATCGCCCTTAGCCGTAATGTTGACACTGCTGGAAAGCGGGTTCAGCGCGTCCACAGCGGTATCCGGTGTTTCCACCTTCAAAGCCGTCGCTGCCGTACCAACACCTCCCTGCTGGCTGACCAGATTGATGCGGTTGCCTTTGACAGTTGTACCCGTACCATTCTGAGTCAGATTGCCCAAAACAGTCAGGCTGACATCACCATTCGTGTTCTTTGCCTGAACGAGATTGACATGACCCGCTTTGCCATAGGCACCATCAACGGTGATATTCATATTGCCGCTACCGGTATTGGCCGCGTCGAGTTTCACAGTATCGCCAAGAGACTCGATGGCAATATTCGTCAGGCCGTTTTTGGCACTGAGCTTGATGTTGTCACTCTTGAGCAGGCCGCCGTTCTGGTTGATGGCACCTTCCTGCGAAGTGATGGCAATGGTCGAGCCCGCACCGCTCTGGCTGGACTGGATCTTGCCGGCCAGGGTGACACCAGCCTTGCTCGTCACATTGATGGCCGAATTGCCATCCTGATTGCCAAGGAAGCCGATATTGATGCCGTGGTCCGCCTTGACACTGCCCACATACTGCTGGGCCGTACCCGTGTTTGTATCCCATTCTGTGCGTTCCCAATGGAACCAGCCTAAAAAGCCCGTCTTCCAGCGCTTGGTGACCACTGGCTGCGTCCGGTCATTGTTCAGGACGACATTGTCGTAAACAAAGACATACTGTTTGTCTTTATTCGTGAGACTGCTCGTATCGATATAGACGCCGTTATCATTGGTAAAGGTATTGTGACCCATATCCTGCGGCGTGATTTCCTGTTCATACTTCGCCAGTTCCGTTTCATCCAGCGTCGTGACAGCACCCCAGAGACCGGCTTTATGGTCATGCTTGTAGTGTTTCCTCGTCGTGACTTTCTGGCCGCTGGTCCAGTTGTAGCGCAGATTCTTCTGCGGATTGTACTGCGAAGAAGCCCCGCTAGTGCTGAGAACCTTCCAGTCGCCTGTGGTCTTATCCCATTTTGTCAGGTCCTTGACTACCGTGCTGCCGCGGGTGTATTCCGTGAGCCGATTGGTAGAAGAGTCGGCAATGCTGATCAGGCCGTCATTCTTGTTGCTGATGAGTTTGCCCACCTGCAGATCCGTTTTCGTAGGATTGGTCACGCTGATATCATAGGCGCCATCCAGCGCAACGATTTTCCCATTGCCCGTGCTGGAAATGCGGCCGCTCAGATAAATCTTGCCGCCGTGGGCATCGATATCGGGAATGACCAGTTTCTGCGTCGACGGGTTGTAGTAGACATCGGGCTGGTACTTGTAGGTGCCGTCCGTCTGCAGGACTTTGCCACCCGGTTGTACGAGATAGTACGTCCCTGTCGTGATGACCGCATCGGACAGATCCTGTTTTCCCATACGCGCCCAGCTGCGATCCAGCTTCTGGACTTTCGACGTGACTGCATCGGCAACGGTGACTTCGTATTTGCCATAGCCGCTCTGGATCAGGCCATTGACATTGATGTCCGACGCATTGATGTAGATGTTATCACCGGCAATGCGCGAACCGCTGCCGTTGAGCACATCATCATGCGTCCGGTCTTCCCGATGGACACGGGAGGTGTTTTCATAGCCATAGGCTTTGTTGAATTCATTTACTTCGCTGTTGAAATACTTGTCTTTGTACAGCTCTTCCGGGTTGCCGCCGATGTTGACGATCCCCTGGGTAAAGCCCTGGCTGATGCTCTTGCCGGCCGTCAGGTGGATTTCCTTGCCGTTGACTTCCGCCGTGCGGTTGCCTTCGCCCTGCAGGAGGATGCTGTAGTTCTTGTTCTCTACATTGACGACACCATTTTCCGCCTCCACATTGCCGTTGATTTCGATATCGGCCTTCGGGACGAGTTCGGCATCGACTTTCTTGCCCGTCTTCTTGCCCTTTGCATCGACTTCATCAATCTTTGCCTTGATGGCAGCCGTGCCGTAGTCACTCTTGATGGTGACTGTTCCACCGGTACTGGTGGCAGCATCGGTGCTGACCGTCAGGTTGACGGCAGCGGCTTCATCCTGATTGGCACTCTTGATGACGGCAGCAGCGTCCTTGGCCAGGGACTGGCCGTTGTAATGGATTTCACCGCCCGGATTGACTGCCTTCACATCCCCCACTTTCAGATAAAGATTCGTATGGTTTTCCACGGTGACTTCCGGACTTCCCTGTGCCTTCAGCGCACCGGCGCCCTTCAGGCTGCCTGCTTCCACCACGATATTGCCGCCCGAAGCGACGATATCCGGCAGGACGATGGTATCCACCGTAAGCCCACTGACAGGCACCAGATACTCCTTGCCGTCTGGCCCGATTGCCTTAGAAAGAAGGCCGAGGTTGTCGAGTTCGTTATAGATGCGCGTCTGCTCATCCTGGTAGCCTTTCAGAGCCGTCAGGTCCTTGCTGTCACTGTACTGACTGATCAATGTAGCCAGTTCATAGTAGCGTGCCATCAGGGCATTGGCGTAATCGATGCGCGCATAAGTGATCTTTGCCGTATCGATACCGCTCGAAGCGTCAATCGTTGGCAGCTGGACAGCCTTTTCCTGTCCTTTGACGGCTTTGACGGCGGCCAGTTCATCGTTGTCCAGGACAACAATCTGTCCCGACCCGCCGATGACGATCTTCTGCTTATTCTGTGCGCCGGCCGTCACCTTGCCGTCAATCTGTACATAGTTATTCGTCTTGTCGTTGATGCTGTCGGACTTCTTGCCAACGGACGTGCTCGTGAAGTTTTCCTTGGCATCGCTGTGATACCAGGTGTACTTCACAGACTGCTCCCGCAGGTATTTATCGGCTTCATCTGCATACGCATGGATATGGCGTACACTGGAGACTTCGGCGCCCTTGCCGACGACGACCTGGTTGGCCTGTGTCAGGGTATCCTTGAATTTCGGAACGGCTACAGAAAGCGCCGTCTTGTTGTAGGCTTCCGATTCGACAGTAAGGTCCAGGTTATCCATGACGCCATTCGCGTCTTTGCCCGCATAGAAATTGACATCATTCAGGCTGTAGACTTTGCCCTGGATATCGACTTTGTTGGTCCGCTGCAGAGTGTTCTTCACATCCGACGAAGCGCCGCCAGCGGCCCCGCCCTGGGTATCGGCTACGCCTTTGGCCGTCACAGCCCAGTCGTCCGAAGCCGACAGGATGATATTGCCGTTCGCCGTATCCGTGCGCAGGGATGTCTTTCCATCGGTACGGATGGCATTCTGGCTGGTCAGGTTATTGTCCACATCCACCCAGGTAGCTGCGCCGGCACCAGCTGCTTTGATGTAGCCGGCCGCATTGATCTTGCCGCCCGATTCAGCTGCCAGAATCTGGCTGCCACTGCTCGTAAGGGACGCATTGCCGGCATCCACAGTGGCCGTGCGGTTCACCGTATCATTGAGCTTGGCGCCCTGCACCGCGACACCGCCATACCCGCTGCCTTCAACAGCATACGTCTTGTTCTGACCGAGGTTTGCCTTGCTGTCCGCCTTAGCCGTGAGCGTGCCGCCGCTGGTGATCTGACTGCCCGTCAATACGACATCAGCAGCACCGCTGGCCGTATTATCGGCCTTGGTGGCACTGGCACCGACGACGGCTGCCTTCGTGGCATCGGCGTTCAGGTCCATATGGTCCGTCTGGTCCGACTGGATAGCCACGTCACCTTTCACATCCCAGCTGCCTTTCAAGGTAACCTTACTGCCCGTATACGTCTTGTTGTCCACTGCACCGGCCAGATCACCGCTGATCATGCCACCACCGCTGCCATCGGCCGTCGTCAGATTATGCGTCGTGCCGCTGGCATTGACGGACAGCGATTTGAGCTGTGTCTTGTCGCCATTCAGTGTGATGGCCGCCATATTGGCATCGTTTTCCGTGCCGCTTCCCGTATAGGCCAGATTCGTGCCGCTGGCGAAAAGTCCGCCAACGGTGATGCCGCGGGCATCGGCTGCGGTCTGCGTCGTATTGGCCGATATCACGTTCAGAGCCGTTCCCCTGTCTTTCTTGAAGGAAGCCTTGCCCAGTGTCACCTCTGTATCGATGTCCGTATTGGCTGTTGCCGTATTGACGACGGCCGTACCGCGGCCGGCCGCTGCAAAGCCCTTGACCTTGGCTTCACTGTTGTTTTCTCCATTCTGGCTTTCGGCGCTGGCTGTGATTTCTGCCTTGTCAACATCGAGAGTCGTGCCGTCAGCTATCTGGACGCCGGCTTCGCCTTTGGCAGAGGCCGTTGCCACAGACGCACTGGCACTGCCGAGAAGGGCAACAGAGAGACTGCCCGTTTCCGCCGTGACAGCCGGACGGGTCGTGGCCTGCAGGCTTGCAGTCTGACCACGGAAGACGCTGTTTTTCTTGCTGTCGCTCTGCGCGACGAGAATCTTGGATGCACCCTCGTCACTTGCCAGGGCAACGACGCCGTTGGCACCGACCAGGCCGAAGGAGCCACCGTACGTTCTTGCAGACACAATATTGGCCTTATCGGCCTGCAAGTCAGCCGTTCCCTGGGCCGTATGCAGCGCACTTCCCTTGACTGCAAGATTCACATCACTGGTATTGTCTGCCTTGGAAACAAGGGCTCCGGCCGTCACGAGACCTGCCGTCGCGCCGTAAACCGACGACGCCGTCTGGGATACATCTGCTGCTTTCATGGTGATATCTTGGCTGCCGGAAGTCAGCGTGGAATCCACAGCTTCGATTTTCGTCTCACCGCTGGAGCTACTCTGGGCATAGGCTGCGCTGACAGCAGCCACACCGGCGATATTCGCCTGATACGCATCGATGCCCGTCTCGCCACTCTGCGCAGCTGCCACAGAAAGGGCCTTGCCCGCCTGCAGTTTACTGCCACTGATGCTGACGCCGGCATCTTTCTTCGTATCGAGGACAGCAACCGTCGCACTGAGCCCCAGCGAACCCGAAACGCTGGCCGCAGCTGCTGTAATCTGGGCATCGGTCTTGCGATTAGCTCGGAGGGCCATCGTATCTGTCGTGGTGATATCAGAGTTCGTCACCGCCACCTGGGTCCCTTTGGCGTCGTTCTTGCCGGAAGAAGCAGTCACGCCGGAAGCATCGGTGCTCTCCACACCCGTATCCGTGTTGTGGAGGGTGTCCTTGACCACCTTGCTGCTGGCTGTCGTTTCATCCGTAGTGGCCGTCTTCTGGGAATCCAGGGCCGTATTGGCTTTCTTCAGTGCAGCGGCAGTATCAAAGGAAGCCCCCTTGTTCTCGCTGCTGCCGTAGGTATCCGCCAGTTTGGTGCCGATGGAGGTCACCATCACGTTGGCATTGATGCCCAGGCCGCCCACCGTAGCGCCCACCAGGTTCTGATCCACGTCCAGGTCTTCCCGGGAGGTGATGGCCGCTTTCCGGGCCGTGATGGTGCTCTTATTTACTTTGGCCAGGGTGGAGGTACCGATAGTGTTGACGCCCACGCCCGTGGCAAGGGCAGCACCGCCCGCGCCAAGAGTGGCCGCATTGAACTTCGTGGTCACGCTGTTATGGGCATCCACGGTGAAATCCTGATCGGCCGTCACGGTGCTGTTATCCACCGCCGCCGAAGTCTGGCTGTTCACATTGTTGACGGAAATCGTCGAAGCAGCAGCCCCCACGGAACCGGACACGCCGGCCACCACTGTGGTCACACTTGTGCTGCTGTTCGCCGCCACATTCACGGAACCGGAATCGCTCAGGCTGCTGTCTTTTTTCGCCGCAACCGTGCTGTCCACAAGTTCTGCATCCGTGGTGAAGTCATCGTTGACCACGCCCACGCCAGCTCCCACGGCACCGGAAACCATGGCCGCCGACACCGCTGCCGAAGCGCTGACCAAAGTGGTCTTATGGTCGTGCTTGGCCGAGATTTCCAGCCCCTTGTTGGTGCTGGTGATGTTCTTCATGGTGGCGGTCACGGAGCCATCCAGTCTGGTGGCCGCTGCCGTTGCTGCTGCGGCACCTGCACCGTAGACCCCGCCGGCCCCGGCCACACCGTCCGCGTTGGTGACCACCGTGGACTGCTGGTCCGCCGTTACATCCACATTCCGACCGTTGACGGTCTTCTTCGCCGTATCCGTGCCGCTCAGTTCCGCAGCCGTATTCCGGCTCAGGAGCAGGGTATCCGAAGCCGCGCTGACACCGGCCCCGCCATCGGCGCCGATGCCCACGGACAGGGAGCCCACATGGCTTTCGCTCTTCGTCACATCCTCAGCCTGTACGGCCACGTCGTCGGCCGTGCTGTTATCGAGATTTTTATTGATGTCCGTATTAGTCACCGCCGCCCGGGTGGTGCCGCCAATGTTGTTGACGGTCACCGTGCCGGCTGCGCCCACGGCCACATTGTCGGAGCCGGCCAGACCGGCGGTCAGGGCCACGCTGTTCAGGGCATGCTGACCAGACGCAGTCACGACCACGCCCTTCTGCTTGTCACCCACCGTCCCGTTTTCCTTGCCCCGGGCCTCCAGGGAACTGTCTTCCACGGTGCTTTCCGTATTGCCCGTGATGGCATTGTAGCTGACGCCCATGCCGAGACCGGCATTGCCAGCCGCGCCGCTCACCGTCCCGGCAAAGTTCGTCAGGTTTTCTTTGCCGTCTGCCAGTACACCGATGTTGCCGCTGCTCGTAATGGTGCTGCCCGTCACAACGGCCTGCACATTGTTGCCAATCTGGTTCACGGCAATATTCCCCGCAAGGGCTGCCTTGCCGGCCACGGCCGCGCCAAGACCGACGGACGTAATGGCCGAGTCGCCTGCCGCCTGCACGGTGGTATGCTTGTCTCTCACCGTGCTGCCGCTCAGGGCAGCCGTGGTATCCTGGTTAATCCGGTTCACGCTGACACCGGCACCGCCGGCAAAGTCACCGCCGCCGGCGCCCACCACAGCCAGGCTGTTGATGGTGCTCTTGCTGTCCGCCTGGACCGTCACATAGGCGCCTTTATCCGTATCTTTATCAACCTTGCTGTCCTGTACTTCCGCCGTCACAGCCTTGTTCACCAAGGCCGTGGCAGCTGCCCCCTGGACGGCCACCTTGCCGGAACCACCCACGCCCACAGCCGCCGTGGTCAGGGTGGAACCATCCACCGCCTCGACGGACGTGGACCCGTTCTTCACATGGGTCAGGGTGGTCTTGTTCAGGGCCGCACGGGTCTTCTGGCTGGCTTTGGCTGTGCTGGTGGAGGCGCCGCCCACATCGTTGTAGGCCACGGCGCCGCCCAGGGCCACCTTGCCGCTGGCACTGACGTTCCCGGCAGCAGCCACCCGCACATCGTCGCTTTCCGCTTTCACTTTCACGGCTTTGGCGTTTGCGATTGTGGTTTCTTTTGCGGTGTTGTTCCCGTCTTCAGGGCGCACTTCCCCTACAGCGGCTTCCGTGTCACTGCCGCCGTGGTTCACCACCACGGTCCCGTTCACGGCTGCCGTCTGGCTGGCGGCCACCGCAACCCCCAGGCCGTAGATCTTGCCCGTATTCTTGCCTTCCACATCCACGCTCACACCGGTGGACGGCGTTTTCGCCGTTACGCTGCCGCCTGCCAGGTAGGCACCGATGTGGTTGTCCAGGCCATTGTAGGCCAGGGCGGCCCCCACGCCTGCCGTCTTGCCATAGGCCACGGAACCGGCCACGTTCACGGCCTGGGCATTGCTGGACGCATGCACCTTCAGGTCATCCGTGGTCAGGGTGGAATCCGTCACCTGGGACTGGATCCGGTTGTCCTGATCCTGCCAGGTCACGCTGCCCATCCCGCCGAAATCCTTGGAACCGGCGGCCACACCGGCGGTCACGTTCACCGCCAGGCTGTCCGCTTCGGCCTGAGAAGTGATTTTATCCGCCGTCAGGGTGGCGCCATCGATCTTGGCCGTAAAGGTATTGTCCAGATTGGCCACGTTCACGGCTGCGCCGGCTGCATTGTCCTTGGAGCCGGCCACCACAAAGGCGGCACCCACACTGAGGCTGCCCTTGTTGCCGTCGAAGTCCACGGTTTCGCCGGCCGTATCCAGGCCGTTGTCAGCATCGGAGGTCTTGTAATAAGAAGAACCGTCCGTATCGATGCCCGCATCCTGGAGCATGGTTTCTTTCTCTTTATAATTGCCCAGCTGATCCTGATACGCCTTGGCCTCATCCGAACCGCTGGTGGTATCGTGGGCTTTCACGGCGATGGAATCTGCCGTGATGCTGGCACCATCCGAAATATCCGCACTCACCGTATTGTGCAGCCCGTTGTAGAGCATGGCACCGGTGAAGGCGTTGTCCGTACCGTTGCCGCCCACGGCCACACCGGCAGAGATGGCCGCCGAAATCTGTTTGGTGGCCAGGAGGCCCTGCACCTGGGTATCCCCGATGTTGCCATAGGTACCGCCGTGGATCCCGGCTTCCAGGTTGTTGTTGATGTTGGCCACAGTCAGGCTGCCGCCGGCCGCGTTGCCGCCGCCGATGGCCACGTCCGCATTGACGCCGCCGGTAACCTGCAGGTCGCTTTCGTAGGCCGTCACATCAACTTTTGCTTTTTCCGTGGCCGATTTCCCGGTCACCGTATTGTTTTCCGCCAGGGCCTTGACGTCCTTCTCGATCAGGTTCACCGAAGCCGAAGCCCCGCCGGCAAAATTATTGCCGGCCTGACCGCTCTTGGTAAGGGCCAGGGCCGTACCGGCCGCCACGGAGGTACCGCCGCTCAGGGCTTCGATGTCCAGGCTCTTCACCCCGGTCAGGGTGCTGCGGCGCACAGCAGCTTCAATGGTATTGTCGATGGAGTTCATGCCCACGGCACCGCTGAAGGCCACACTGGTGTTGTCCTTGCTGCCCTTGCCCTTGCGCAGGGAAATAGCCGCACCGCCGCTGTAGGCCCCCACATAGGCCGTATCCCGGGCGCCCACACTCACGGTCCCGTCGTTATTGAGGTTCACTGTGGCTCCGTCCACCACTGCCTGGGTGGTATCATCCACCAGGTTCAGGGAAAGGCTCCCGGCCCCGGCCAGGCTGAAGGAAGGCGCCGTATCCGACTTGGTGGGCACCACGGTCTGGGTACCGCCCTGACTCTTGCCGCCGGTATTCACCCAGGTGATGGCATCCTTCACTTTATTGGAAACGGTCCCTACGGCAGAAGTGACGGTCCCCACAGGATCCGTTACCTTGCCGAACAGGTTGCCCACGCTGCCCATTCCGCCCTTTTCCGTCTTGCCTTTTTCCGGGTCCGTGCCGCTGGAGGTCACACCTCCGGCCACGCTGACGGCGTTCATCAGGCCGGTGGTCTCTGCATTTACCTGGAGGGAGGCTGCTTCAATCTGTCCTTTGTCATCGTCATCATCGGCGGTGGTAATGTTTTCCACGGCAGCCCGGTTGGTCACGTCGATGTTGTTCACCGCCACGGCGATCCCGGCCGCGGCTGCCCCGTTGGCCGCGGACAGGGACAGGATGGCATTGTTCACATTGGTATTGTTGTACCCGGTGATGGCAATGCTGCCCTTATGGTTTTTGGTCTCATCTTTCACGGCCTTCAGCAGGGCGTCCTTATCCACCAGCACCTGGTTGGAGCTGTCGCTGTTGGTCAAAGCCATCATGCCGCTGATGGCCGAGCCGTCCGCCTTGCCGGCAGACAGCATGACCCCGGTATGGAACACGTCGGAGCTGCTGGAAAGGGCCATATCTCCGGCGGTCAGTCTGGCACCCTTGTCCACCTGGACCAGCGTATCATTGTCGAAATCCTGGTAGTCGAAACTGCCGCCGATCCCCACACCATCCGCTTTGCCGGTGGCCGCATTGTTCAGCCAGAATTTGCTCCTGCCGGTCATGGTCACATCTTTGATGGCTTCGTCGGCTTTCAGTTCCAGGGTATCCCCGGCTGTCAGCTGGGCATTCTTCCCCACTTTCACCTGGCTGTCGAAGTTGAAATCCGAAACGGTGACGGAAGCCGCCGTGGCCACTGCCGTGTCCTGGCCGCCCTTGGCCGAAGCTGCCGCCGAAATATTGGCATAATTGTTGGGGCTCAGGTATTCCATGGACGAGCTGACCACATCCATGGGGCTGGTCAGCAGGTTCGTGATCTTCGTCTGTACTTCTTCCTTGACCGCGCGCAGCGGGTCCTGGGCCTGGATATCCTGATAGAGCGTCATGGCCTTGTTCTGCAGTTCCAGGAACTGATTGTACAGATTCCAGCTGGTGGCCGCCAGGTTCGTCACTTCGTTGATCGTTCCCTCCGCAGTGAGGTTCGTCCCGTCGGGGGCATGCTTCAGATAGTTGGTATAGAAAGTCGTGCTGATCCCCTCGAGGGTCTTTTCCAGGGTCACCAGCTCATCATAAAGTTCCTTGAGTTCAGGAAGCTGGCCCATCTCTTCCCAGTCCTTCATCTCTTCAGCAGCGGATTTTACGGCCTGGACACTGTCGTCCAGCCCCTTCTTGATTTCCGCCACCCGGTTGTAAGCCATCCGGGTGCTGGTCTTGAGGGAAAGGTCCTTCCCTGCCTTCAGCTGGGCCTTTTTGTCCTTCGTCCCGTCTTCCACCGTCACCCTGGCCGAATTCTTCATGCCGCCGAACACGGACCCCACGGCAATGGTCACCGTATCGGAATCACTGTCCTTGTTCTTGAAGGTGCTGGTGACACCGGAAGCGGTCAGCAGAGTATCATACACCGTATTGTTGGCCGAAGCTTGCAGGGAGCCGTTCTTGGCTTCCGTCACCGAATTCTTGCCGAAATTCACCTTGGCTGTGGTCGTTTCGTCGGCCACGGTGATGGCGGCACCTGCGGACAGGGTGTTCCCCAAGGCATCCGTCAACGATTTCGAGCTGGTGGAGCCGCTGGAAGCAGGCGTACCCGTATTCTTGGAAGCCTTGCTCAGGGCGTCCTTCACCAGGGGATTTTCCTTGACTTTCCCTACGATGCCCTGCACATCGGCGGCCTGCATGACCCCCTTCATGAGCTGGGCTTTGAACTTGCCCTGGCCCAGGTTGTTGTTGGCGCTGTGGGTATTTTCCGCCGTATGGTTGGTGGCCGTAAGGGTCACATCCTGGTCCGCCTTCACCGTTCCCTGTACGTCGATGGAGGCCTCCCCATCGTGGACGATCACATCCACAGCTGCCGTACCCACGGCGGTATCCGGGGCCTGGGCGGCTGCTGCTGTGTTCAGGCTCTGGGTGGTGGCCGCGTCCATCTTCACACTGCCCTTATCGGCTTCTGCCGTACCGTTCACCTTGATCTGGGCATTGTTATCGCTGTTGGTCACCGCCACGGCGGCCACGATGCTGGAAGAACCGGCACCCAGCATGCCGGCTTTAACCACCGCATTGGCACTGTTGGTCACAGAAGACGTAGCGCTGGCCTTCACCTGCAGGGCTTCCTGCTTGTTGCCGTCGCTGTCCGTGGTATCCTTGCCGGTGGCCTTCACCTTGCCGTCAATCTGGACGGTGGCTTTGTTGTCCGCCTGGGCATAGCTCACCCCGGTGGAAGGAATTTCACTGGGCACTTTTTTGATGTATTTCTTGCCGGAAGCTGCGGTACCGGCCGTGCCGTCCAGGTTGGCCTCGGCTTCCGCTTTTACCGTATCACCTTTTACCGTGGCATCCTTTCCCACGGTGACGCTGGCTTCGTTTTTCAGCAGCATCACATTGGCCCCCACCGGCACCACGTAGCTGAGCGTATCCCCCAGTTTATCCGTAACGGAATTGCCACTGTCCACATAGGTGTTGTCGGCACTGGCCTTCATGTCCACGGCACCTTGGGCCGTCACATTCCCCTGCACATCCACTTTGGCCACGGTCTGGGCAAAGCCGCTGGCATTGCTGGAATAGGTTTCCTCCCCTTCCTTGAAATAGCCGTTGGTGGCTTTGGCAGTCAGGGTGGCATCCCCGGCAGCTTTCACAGTGCCATGGTTCTCCACGCTGGCGGTGATGGTCTTGGGGACATTGATGTCCGTGCCGCCCAAAACCCCGGTGGTATTCACCAAATCATTGAAAGTCTGATCCAGGCTGTTGGCCGCGTCGGACCGGGCGGACAGGACGACGTCCCCGTTGCCGTCCTTTACGGCGGTCAGCGAGGTCAGTCCACTGGCTTTCTGTTGTGCGGCGTCCAGCTTCACCAGCTGAGAGAAATCTGTAATGCCCGTATTGATGGCCGCTCCCTTTTCGATGCCGCCGGCAGCCGTACCATCGATGGTTTCTCCGGTCAGGTTCCTGCCCACAGCCACCTTGCCGGCATAGAGCTTCACATCATGGGTGGCGTTGATCTTGCCCAGCACGCTGATGGTACCGCTGGCATTGATCCGGATGTTGTCAGCCCCGTTTTTGATGGCTTCCAGTTCCGTATCCCCATAGGCACCGGGATCAAAGTTCCCCTTCAGGATTTCATAGGATCTCTGATCCTTATCCGTAAGGTCCTGGGTCCAGGAAGGAGCCATCACATAGAGAGCTCCCGTATTGATGACACCGCCCTTGCCCACGGCCATGCCGCCGGGGCTCAGGAAGAACAGGTTGCCGCCGATCTGCTTGTTGCGGATGGCATTCAGGGTCCCGTTGATGTCGATCCGGGTATCCACGAAGTTCAGCAGGTTCTGGGCTTCCCGACTGTCGTTTTCCGTATGGAAATACAGATTGGCGATTTTGCCGGCATCCAGCTGGAATTTCTGGAACTGGTTGACGGCATTGTTATTGCCGTTGTACTGCTGGGCGTAGATATTGAATACCCCATTCTTGTCCGCCTCATATTTCGTCCCGTTGAAAGCGGTGATACTCCCGGCCAGGGCGGTCAGGGGCTGGCTGGCAAAGCTGGCGCTCAGGCAGGCAGCCAGGATTCTCCGGCTCAGGTCATCCTGTTTCACAGCTTTGTACGTTTTCTTGTGTTTGTTTCTATACAAGGCGCTCATGGCTGCCCTCCTTTAAAATTGTCCGTTGACGGTGAAATGGATCCGTCCCCGGCTCTGTTCTTCTCCGTTGATGGTCCGCTGCAGCGGAAGGCCCAGGGCCACGTTCAGGGAAATTTTCTCCGTCAGGTCCGCTTTGATCCCCACGCCGGCACCCATCAGGCTCCGGTCTCCAAAGGCGCTGCTGCCCCAGATCCGGCCCCCGTCCAGGAACAGGTACCCATTCACTTTTCGCTCTTTATCCAGGGGTACACTGTATTCGGCGCTGGCGGAGAAGCCTCCGTCCCCGCCGATCAGGCTTTCCGTATAGCCCCGCACGCTGTACATGCCCCCCAGGTAGAACATTTCACTGCTGGGCAGGTACTGGGTGCTGGACAGCTGGCCGTCCAGACGGAAGGTCCACTGCTGGCCGGCTTTGTAGGCTTTCTGGTACAGGCCGTTGAATTCGTATTTGCCGAAGTTCCGGTGGTTGTCGTACAAGTCCTTGTACCGGCCCACCCGGTATCCGTGTTTCTGGTACAGCACGGAGGAATCTCCGTAGTTCAGCTGGTCGTAGTACAAAAGGCCCGTATCCACCGTATCGTCCACCCAGTGTGTCCGCAGGCCCAGGCTGGTGCCGAAGTCGGTCTGAGACCGCTGGTGGCCGTATTCAAATCCCCATTCGGACTTTTTCCGTTCCGTGGTCTCGATGGGAGCGACCAGGAAGGCTGTGGCCACGTAGGAATGGCCCCGTACCCCCAGTGCTTCGAAGGGGCCGTCGGTGATATGCACGCTGTTGGTGCTGTAGCTGAGGCCCGCCCGGGTCCCCGTCCGGTTGATGGGGATACTGTAGCTGCCGGCCACGGCTTTCATCCCTTCAGACCGGATGGTGCTGAGGAACAGATGGTCCCGGTTCCCGGAAAGATCCCGGTCCTGCCAGAACAGACCGGCCCGGTACAGGCCGCTGGTCTTGCTGCCGGCGTTGTCAAAGAACACCCCGGTCACCTGTTTCTGGGGTTCCTGCACTGCAATCACGTAGTCCGTGGTGCCCGGTTCCTTCCCGGCTTTCAGGGCGATCCGCAGCTGGGCATCATTGGTGGCGTTGAACCGGAGCAGGTCTTTGTTCAGTCTGTGCATGGAGGAAATCTGGCCGGGTTCGATGTGGAGCCGGTCCGTAATGTATTTCTCCCGGGTGCTCCGGTTGCCGGTGACTTCCACCTGGCCGTTCTTCCCTTCCACCAGGTCGATCTTGACCCGGCCGTCCCGGATGGTCTGGGGTGCCAGGAAGGCCCGGCAGGTCAGATAGCCTTTTTCCTGGTACAGGCCATTGATCTTGCCCACCAGGGCATACAGGTCATCCAGGGTCGCGTCCTTCCCCTCATATGCTCCGGTGATTTTCTGCAGTTCTTCTTGGGAAAGGACCTGGGATTCCGGCAGTTCCACCTGCTTCAGCAGGAAGTGGACAGCCCCCTTCTGTGCTTCTTCCGGACCTTCCGCTCCTTCCACCTGTTGGGTATTCCGCCCTTCCTGGATTTTCCGGGCAATGCGCTGCCGTTCCAGGTATTGGCGGGTGCGGTTCAGTTCCACCCCGCTGTCGTTATATCCGGCAGGATGGGCCGGGGCATTGGCTGCTGCGGTGGTTGCCCACAGGCAGGGAGCAGCCAGCAGCGTCAGCAGGATACCTGCTGTCAGTCTATGGTTCATCATAAGAGTTCTCCTCTCTCAAAGCTGGGATTCCGTTCATAATGATTCATTATTATTATAAAAAATCACAGAGTCCTCAGAGAACTTTTGTCACAAAAGGGCGGTTTTTGGGCATAAAAAACGGGGTGTTGCATGAGCAACACCCCTGTCAACCGTCAGCTGTCAAAAAAGGAGATGTCACACAAGATGTGCAACATCTCCTTTTTTTAAAACTTATACGATACCCCCACATTCACTTCATGGGTCTTGGCGTCGATATCGCCTTTGAAATCTTTGTATTTGCTGTCGTTGTAGGATACGTTGGCTTCCCAGTTGTCGGTGAAGGCGTAGCCTACGCCCAGTTCGTACTGGGTGATGTTGTTGCCGGTACCGAACTTGGCCCAGCCGGTGGTCTTGTCGGTAATGGGCAGACGGCCCATGGCCCCCACCTGATACCCGCTGTTGTTGTCATGATAGCCGTGCTGTTTCAGACGGTTCCGTACATACCCGCCGTACCCGTACAGATACGGGTTGAACTGATACACCAGGCTGACCTGATGGGACTGGGCAGAGGCATCATGGTCCCCTTCGTGGGCCGCATACCGGTAATCCAGGCCCAGGTTGTCGGCGATCCCTACGGTGCCGCCCACCCGATAGCGGCTGTCACCGCCAAAGTCCGTGGTCTTCCCGTCCTGTTTCCATTTGAGAGTGTTGCCCACCGTGACGTTGGCATCGATCTTTGCAGCGCCAGGAGCAATCTTGGCCAGGGGAGAAGCACAGGCCACGGTCAAAGGCAGCAGGCTCAGCACTGCAGTGGCCATCATCATTTTTTTCATGGGAAATCCCTCCTTCAATGGATTCAAACATTCATCATTCTTTCATTATACACTTTTTCATCAATTTTCGCAAAATTTCACCGCCGGACCCCGCCCAGCTTCACGGCTGCAGCCGCAGCCGCCAGAGCCGCCAGGGTGGGCAGCAGCCAGCTCATCCCCAGGGAAAACAGGGGCAGCTGGTGGTAGCAGCCCAACAGAGCCTGGACGGCACCGGTTTCCTGGAGCCCTTTGGGCAGGACGCTGAGGGCATCCCCGAAGGCCGCCACCCCCGCCAGCAGCATGGGCCACCGGTACAGCCGCCGGTCCTTCCCCAGCAGGGCGGAGGCGAAGGATGCCAGGATCAGGGTAATGGCCATGGGATACAGGAACATCAGGATGGGTACCGCCAGCACGATGATCTGGGTAAGCCCCACATTCCCGATCAGGAAAGAAATCCCGGCAAAGAGCACACAGTAGGCTTTATAGCTCAGGCTCCCGGGGAACAGATCACAAAAGGTGTTGGCACAGGCGGTGATGAGACCGATGGCCGTCTTCAGGCAGGCAAAGGTCACGATGGCCGCCAGCAGCATGCCCCCCACCGGTCCGAAATAGGCATGGGCAATCTGGGCCAGGGCAATGCCCCCGTTGGCGGAGATGGCCAGCGCTCCCAGGCTGGAGGTCCCCAGCCAGGTGATCAGGGTGTAAATCAGGGCCATCAGGAACACCACGATGACCCCCACCTTCAGCAGGTCCACGGAAATGGTCCGGGCATCCGATACCCCCAGTTCCTTCAGGGTATTGATCACCACCACGGAAAAGGCCAGCATGGCCAGCACATCCATGGTGTTGTATCCTTCCTTGAACCCGGTAAGGAAGGCATGGTCCACATAGGGTCCCTGGGGCACCCCGGCGGCAATGGATCCCATGGGACGGGCCAGGGCCACCGCCACCAGGATGGCCAGGAACGCCAGGAATACCGGGTTCAGGAATTTCCCGATGTAAACGATCAGTTTGGAAGGTTTCAGGGAAAACAGCAGGGCCACCGCCATGAACAGGAAGGTGAATCCGGCCAGCACCAGGGTCTGGTTCCCGCTGACAAAGGGAACGATCCCGATCTGGTAGGAAACAGTGGCGGTCCGGGGCAGGGCAAAGGCCGGCCCGATGGTGAGATACAGCAGCACCGTAAAGATCCGGGCAAAGGCCGGATGCACATTCCCGGCCAGTTCTTCCAGACTGCCGCTGCCGGAAAGCCCAAAAGCGATCAGGGCCAGGAAGGGCATGAACACCCCGGTGGAAATGAAGCCCAGGTTGGACCCCCAGAAATGGGAACCGGCCAGCTGGCCCATGTGCACCGGGAAGATCAGGTTTCCGGCCCCGAACAGCATGCCGAACAGCATGGAGCCCACAAAAAGATATTCTGCAGAAGTCAGTTTGTGATTCATGGCATCCTCCTTATTTGGCCGTCAGGCCGCCGTCCACGGAAACGATGGCTCCGGTCATGAAGCCATTGAGCGGAGACAGGACGGCACAGATCATGTGGGCCACTTCTTCCGGTTTCCCGATCCGTCCCATAGGATAGACGGAAGCCATGGACTCCCGGGAATAGCCCCCTTCCGCCAGCTGTTTTTCCACCAGAGGCGTATCCACATCCCCGGGGCACAGGCAGTTCACCCGGATCCAGGGGGCCAGATCCAGTGCCAGGGACCGGGTAAAAGCCACCACAGCCCCTTTGGAAGCCGCATACAGACAGCAGCCGTAATTCCCTTCCAAGGCGGCATCAGAGGCGATGTTCACAATGGAAGGGCCATCCTGGGCAAAGAGATCCAGCAGGGCCTGGGTGAGGAAAATGGTTCCCTTCACATTCACATCCATCAACTGCTGATACTCCTCTTCCGTCACATCCTGAAAGGGCTTTTCCTGATAGATCCCGGCGCTGTTCACCAGGAAATCCAGTTCCTGATGCTGCCGCTGGAGGCAGGCGGCGATTTTCCGGCAGCCTTCCACGGTGCTCACATCTCCCTGGAGATACAGGGCTTTCCCCGGCAGTCCCTCAAGACTTTCCAGGGCCTTCTTCCCCCGTTCCGGATCCCGGCCCACCAGCCAGACGGTGGCTCCATCCTGGACCAGCATCCGGGCAGCGGCCAGGCCGATGCCGGAAGTCCCTCCGCTGATCACACCCCTTTTGTTCTCCATTCCATATCCGATCATATCTTCTTCTCCTTTGCATACTGGGGTCAGCACAATAAAAAAGGAGATACCGTTTCCACGATATCCCCTCTTTGCTAAGCTGGTTGTTCCTTGCAGATATCTATATATCTTACAGTTTCACAACGTTGGCAGCCTGTTCGCCACGGTTGCCTTCGACAACGTCGAATTCTACAGCCTGGCCTTCTTCCAGAGTCTTGAAGCCTTCACCCTGGATTGCGGAGAAATGAACGAATACATCGCCGCCATCTTCCCGTTCGATGAAACCATAACCCTTTTCAGCATTAAACCATTTAACTTTGCCAGTCATCTTTACTTGGCCTCCTAAAAAATATTGCGAAAAACGATCCAACTATATGTGATACCTGCGTGAGTTCAACATTCAGTAAGTCCGTTGTTTCTGTTCTCCATTCTAGCATAACCCCTGGACTTTTACAAGCAAAAGAATTGGGCCTATACAGAAAACTCAGGGTATTTTCAAAGATTTTTGAGAAAATTGACGGACCAGCTCTTCTTTTTGTTTTTTTGCCAACTGTTTCAGGGCATATTCCCGGCGAAGAGCCGTTTTCCGGTCCGGCAGTTCCTCAAAATAAGCCAGGTCCACCGCTTTGAAGGCCCGTGTGTATTTGGCCCCGGACCCGCTGCGGTGCATGGCCAGCCGGTGGGCCAGGTCGTTGGTCCAGCCGGTGTACAGGGCGCCGTTGGCACAGCGCACCATATAGACGTAGGCGGTCATTCCTTTACGACTTCCACCTTTTCCATCACCACATCCTGGAGAGGCCGGTCGGCGAAATCCGTGGGCGTGGAACCGATCTTGTGGACCACGTCCATCCCTTCCACGATTTTCCCGAAGATGGCATGGTGGCCGTCCAGCCAGGGAGTAGGCACCAGAGTGATGAAGAACTGGCTGCCCCCGGTGTTGGGACCGGCGTTGGCCATGGACAGGATCCCTTCCCCGCTGTGGGCCAGACCGGGACCGAATTCATCATCGATGGTGTAGCCGGGGCCGCCCATGCCGGTACCGGTAGGGTCCCCGCCCTGGATCATGAAATCATCGATGACCCGGTGGAAGATCACCCCGTCATAGAACCCCTTCTCCACCAGTTCCAGGAAGTTCCCGGCAGTTTTGGGAGCCTTGTCTTCAAACAGTTCAGCTGTAAAATCTCCCAGGTTGGTATGGAAATGCACTTTTTTATTCATGTTGTTCACCTCGTTGTTGTGTGGGCTGCCCTTTAGCAGCCCCTGGAAATCGTTCCTGCAGGGGCGGCAGGCCCGGCCGCCCGTCAAATCACCGTTTGTCCGTACGGTTTGCGGGCCGCCCGGCGTGCGGCCCCTACGGTTTACAGGGTTCAAAATCAATTGGCAAAATTGATTTCCACCGGCCGTTGACCATTGACAGCTGACCGCTGACAGGAGGTGCTCCGCACCTCCTTAAAATTCCCGAATCACCAGATCCGACAGATCCATCTCCACCCGTCCCTTGCCGGGGACGGAAGCCAGGGCCACCAGATGTCCCTGGGTATCAATGTAGAAATTGTCCTTCTGAAACCGGGCCCCTTCTCCCAGGTCCGCCAGCCGTTCCCGGATGGCTTCCTGCCGGTTCTGCCCCAGGAAGTACTCCAGAGGAAGCCGGCTGCCGGTAACCAGATCGAACACCAGCCCATAATGGAGATCCGTGATCCGGGCCGTCAGCAGGGAGGGATCAGCCCCTCCCTGGAGCGGGGACACATAGGCATAGTGCTTCAGCCGGGTCCAGCTGGCCAGGCTGTTCACTTCCGTCACCGGATAACTCCTGTACAGGATGGGATCCCCCTGGAACACCAGGCTCAGGATCTGCCGGCGGTTGTAGGTCACCCTGCACTGGAGCCCGCTTTCCACCGGTCCGGTAATATGCCGGTACACGGACAGGTAATTGCCCAGTTCCTGGTTGATCCGGTCCTGGACCTGGGACGTGACCCCTCCCGTCACCTGGGGAAAGATGGTCCGGTAGCCTTCATTGGTGATCTGGAGGGGCTCCCGTTTGTCCCGGGGGCTGGCTCCTTTTTTGGCCGGCACGGTGTACCAGCCGGTAACCCCGTCCCGGGTGGCCACTTTGGCCCACTCCAGCCCGTTGATTTCCCGCTTCCCGAAGATCATTCCCTGGGCGCCCGCAGGAGCCGGCCGCAGGATGGTTTCCGGTTTTTCCTCCGGAAGGCTCCGGAGATAGCCGCCGCTGAACAGCACCCGTTCCATTTTGTGTTCCCGGGTGACAAATTCCACCCGGGCGCCCTGCACTCCTTCCCCCGGTGCCAGGGCTTTGGTTTCTGAAGGAGCCGCTGTCTCCGCCGCCTGTCCGGTTTCCGCCGGCTGGCTCCGGACGCAGCCCCCGGCCAGCATTCCCAGCACCGCCAGTGCCAGCAGGAACCGTCCGGTCTTTTTTCCGGTCATACCGGATTCTCCCGCAGCCAGGAGGCTGCAGAAAGCAGTGCCTTTTGCCCTTCTCCGACAGCCTTGTTGATCTGCCAGGGATAACCGGCCGCATCTCCGGCAGCAAAGACCCCCGGTACGGAAGTGGCCAGGTTCCCGTCCACCCGGATAAAAGGCCCGTCCAGCCGGAGTCCGGGCAGGAGCCGGTCCAGGGGATCTGTTTCCCGGAGCAGGAAAAGACCGTCCAGTGGTTCCGTCCCGGCCGTGGTTTCCAGGGCTTCGGCTTTTCCTTCTCCCAGGATCTTTCGGGGTTTCCCGGCCATCACCGTCACATTGGCCGGTTTTTCTTCCGGCAGGGGAAAATCCGCCCAGAGCTTCACTTCTGCCGCCAGCCCGGCCAGGAACTCCACTTCTTCCCAGGCGGAAGGCAGATTGGTCACCACCCCGATGGTCTTTCCCCGGTACAGAAACCCGTCACAGGTGGCACAGTAGCTGACCCCTTTTCCCAGAAGGGCCGTTTCCCCTTCCAGGGGTTTCCCATGAGCGGCTCCCGGACACAGGATCACACTCCGGGCCTCATACACATCCCCCGGTGTGGCCAGGAAAAAGCTTTTCTCCCGGGGCATGATGCTCAGTACTTTATGGGGGACCACCGTGGTCCCGGCGGCCTTCATATGAGCGGTAAAGGCATCCATCAGTTCCGCTCCGGACCGTTCCGGCAGCCCCAGATAATTTTTCACCAGAGGGCTTTTCCGCAGAGCCAGGCCAAAATCTCCGGTATCCAGCAGCAAAGTGCCCAGAGACCGGTTGGCCGCCGTCACCGCCGCACTGCAGCCGGCAGGCCCGCCCCCTACAATGGCAATATCATACAGCATAGGATTCTCCTTTTTTCCCGGGAGCGGTTATTTGAACTCCGCCACTTTCTCCAGGGGCAGTTTGGGCACATAATAATCCCGGGCCTCATCCACATAGTAGGCCAGTTTTCCCTCTTCTCCAGGAACCAGGGTGCTTTGGTGGGAGGGATAGCCCAGAGCCAGTACCGTCACCACTTCCCGTTCTTCCGGAATATCCAGCAGGGCCGCGATTTTCGGCCGGTCCACCGCTGCCAGGATGGCGCTGCCCACCCCCTGCTGCCAGGCGGTGATGGCCATGGCATCCAGGGCAATGCCCACATCGATGCTGGAAATGGTGGGGTTGGCGTCCTTGGGCCGGGACACCACCACAAAGGCCACTGGCTGTTCCCCTTCCTTCGGGGTGCCGATTTCTTTAGGCAGGGCTGCCGCCCACCGGAGCAGGGGCTGCATGGCTTTTACATTTGCCGGGCTTTCCACCACCGTAAACCGCAGGCACTGGCCGTTCCGGCCGCAGCTCCGTTTCCGTGCCACGTCCGCCAGGGTCCGCAGCAGCTCCGGTTCCACCGGCTTTTGTTCAAAACGCCGGTAGGTCCGGCAGGTATCATACAAAGAAGCCAATTCCATTTCACTCACTCCTTCTTATTCCACTTCCGCCACATAACCGTTTTCCCCGTCCGCCCGGAGGACCAGCACATGGGGTGCCTGTTCCAGGAACAGCACCGCCTCCTGCTGGCGGATCTGGAGAGGACTGTTGAACACGGCCGTGGGCACAAAGCCGTTCACCGGCAGCTGGCGGATGACCCCCAGGGAATCTTCCCCGATGACGGTCACTTCATTCAGATGGGTCTTGCCGGTGCCCCGGTGGCCGTAGCTGAGCACCAGGATATCCTGTTTCCCCGGGCGGAAATCCAGTTTGTACAGGGCGTAGTCCACCCCTTTCTGGAGGGTGCACAGTCCCACTCCGTCCCCCACCTGCCAGCCCAGGACCAGGACCTTCGCTCCGCCGTCAGTACCGGTAAGGCTGGCACTGATCTTCTGGGGAACCCCTTTCTGGAATTCCACCGTCAGCGGGGGCTGCAGCTGGCCGTTGGCACTGAGATTGTACCGGGGGGCAAAATACTGGGCCGCTTCCCCGGCCGCCGGACCGCCCAATCCCAGCATCACCGCCAGCAGCGCAATCTCCCAGGTATTTTTCATACATCCACCTCCCGCAGCCATAGACAAAATGATTTTTCTGTATCCTTTTTATTATACCCTACCGGGTGGAAAGAAGACAATTGTCTTTTCGTTTACTTCTCCAGAGCCTCCCGGAAGGCTTCCACCCCTTCCCGGATCTTCTCATCGGGAATCCCGGCAAAGGACAGCAGGAATTCCGGGGACCGTCCCGGCTCCGTACCCCGGACCGGGATGACCCGGACCCCCTGGGCCAGGGCTTTCCGGGCCAGTTCTTCCGCCGTTCCCGGCAGATCCAGGGCGATGTGGAGATGGAGCCCGGACCCGTAGCTCAGCAGCCGGACCTTGCTCCCGAACCGGCTGGTCAGTTCTTCCTTCAGCCGCCGGCTCTTGGTCCGGTACAGGCTCCGGAGCTTCCGGATGTGCCGGGTGAGATGACCTTCTTCGATATACGCCGCCAGAGCCAGCTGCTCCACCGTGGAGGAAGTCTGGTTGTACCGGTCCGCAATGGCCTCATAGGCCGTCAGCAGTTTCTCCGGCAGCACCAGATAGCTGATCCGCAGGGACGGCAGCATGGTCCGGGAAAAAGACCCCAGATAGATGATCTGTTCCCGGTTTCCAAAACTGTGGAGAGCCGGGGTGGGCCGGTGGAGATACCGGAATTCCCCGTTGTAGTCGTCTTCCAGCAAATACACCCGTTCCAGCTGGGTGGCCACGATCAGGTTGTTCCGTTCTTTTTCCGTCAGAGCCCGCCCCTTGTAGGGATTGGCCGGGGAAATCATCAACAGGCCGGGCCAGTCTCCCTTGGGATCCGCCGGATCAAAAAGCCGGGTCTTCCACCCCATCAGATGGAAAATCTGTTCCGCCTGGGGAAACCCTGGTGCTTCCAGGCCCGCCACCTTCTGATCCAGGGGCAGCAGGGGCAGCAGGATCAGCAGCAGGGTCTGGAGACCAGCCCCCACCAGGATCTGTTCCGGACGGCACACCACCCCCCGGGAGGCATAACTGTACCGGGCCAGGACCCGGCGCAGTTCCGGTTCCCCCTGGGGATCCCCGTACCCGGCAATGGACGCCGGATTCCGCAGCACCTGGTTCAGACAGCGCCGCCAGAGCACCGTGTCAAAGGTGGAGGTATCGATGTAGTTGTTGGAAAAATTCCAGCGGACTTCCGGCCGGCGGAGTTCTTCCCCGGCTTCCTGTCCCTCCGATGCTTCCCGGGGCTGATAGACGGCCACCCGGTAACCCCGGTTGGGCAGGTTTTCCACATACCCCTGGTCGATGAGGATCTGGTAAGCGTTTTCCACCGTGGTCCGGCTCAGTTTCAGGTCCCGGGTCAGTTTGCGGATGGAGGGCAGGAAATCCTGGGAAACCAGATGCTGCTGGCGGATTTCCTGCCGAAAATAATCAGCCAGCTGCCGGTAAAGAGGCTCTTTTCCCGGCTGTGCCCGGAAATTAAAGGTAGTCAGCACGGAACTGTGCTCCTTTCATCAGTATTTTTTAACAAAAATTACAGTCACGGATATTGTAGCATAAAAAGGGGCTGTGAAAAAATGAGGAATCATTTTTTCACAGCCCCTTCTTTCACGCCTGCTTCGCCATGATTTCCTTGGCTTTCATCAGGCGCACCGTACTGGCTCTTTCGTTTTCGCTGAGCTTCATGGTGATGTACTTGATGCTTTCCTGCATTTCCGGGATCATCACGTATTCCAGGGCGTTCACCCGCCGGCGGGTCTTTTCGATTTCATCCGCCAGCATGTTGCAGGTCTTTTCCACTTCCGCCAGTTCCAAAAGATCCGGCAGGCAGGTGGTCAGTTCCGTCACCGCCGTGTCCAGTTCCCCGGTGGTAAAGGCGAAGGAATAGGGCACCTGGGCCGCATCATCCGCCGTAGCCCCCGTATAGGTCAGGGTGGGCACGTCCACGCTCATCACATTCTTGCTCCCCACTTCGAACTCGGCACTCCGGGCCGGGTACAGCAGGGCTTCGTTCATGGTCAGGAACCCCATATGGGCCCGGGCCACCACGAAATGGTGGGACACGTTCTGAAGGGCTTTTTCCATCTTCAGCCGCAGCTCGTGGTTCCGGCGAATGTAGATCATGAACTGCCGGACCATTTCGTCCCGTTTGTCTTTCAGCAGTTTATGCCCCCGGACGGCGGTGGCCAGCCGGCGTTTCAGCCGGGTCAGCTCCATCCGGGTCGGATTCACGTTGGTCGCCATGGGTTATTCCCCCTTGCTGCCGTCCGCCGGTTTGTAGTATTTGTCCAGGTATTCATCCCGGATCCGTTTCAGCTCGCTGCGGGGCAGGATTCCCAGCAGCTTCCAGCCCAGATCCAGGGTCTCTTCGATGGACCGGTTGGTCCGGTACCCCTGGGAGACGTATTCCTTTTCAAAGGCATCGGCGAATTGGGCATACAGCTTATCCACCTTGCTGAGGGCGGAATCCCCCAGGATGGTGGCCAGTTCCTTGGCCTGTTTCCCCCGGGAATAGGCGGCGAACAGCTGGTTCATGGTATCCGCATGGTCTTCCCGGGTCTTGCCCTTGCCCACCCCTTTATCCTTCAGACGGGACAGGGAAGGCAGCACGTCGATGGGCGGCGTCAGCCCTTTCCGGTACAGTTCCCGGGACAGGATGATCTGGCCTTCGGTGATGTACCCGGTCAGGTCAGGGATGGGGTGGGTCTTGTCGTCTTCCGGCATGGACAGGATGGGGATCATGGTAATGGAGCCCTTCTTGCCCCGGATCCGGCCGGCCCGTTCGTACATGGTGGCCAGGTCCGTATACAGATACCCAGGGTAGCCCCGGCGCCCCGGGACTTCCTTCCGGGCAGCGGACACTTCCCGGAGGGCATCGGCATAGTTGGTGATGTCGGTGATGATGACCAGCACGTGCATATCCAGTTCAAAGGCCAGATATTCCGCCGCGGTAATGGCCATACGGGGGGTTGCGATCCGTTCTACCGCCGGGTCGTTGGCCAGGTTGATGAACATCACCGCACGGCTCAGGGCCCCGGTCCGGTTGAAGTCCTGCATGAAGAAGTTGGCTTCTTCGAAGGTGATCCCTACGGCAGCGAACACCACGGCGAACTTTTCGTCGGTGCCCCGTACCCGGGCCTGCCGGGCGATCTGGGCAGCCAGCTGGGCATGGGGCAGACCGGAACCGGAGAACACCGGCAGTTTCTGCCCCCGGACCAGGGTGTTCAGGCCATCGATGGCACTGACCCCGGTCTGGATGAATTCGGAAGGATATTCCCGGGCCGCCGGGTTCATGGGTTCCCCATTGATGTCCTTGTATTCTTCCGGGATGATGGCCGGCCCCCTGTCAATGGGGCTGCCCATGCCGTCGAACACCCGGCCCAGCATGGCGGGAGACACCCCCAGCTGGATCCCGTGGCCCAGGAACCGGGCCTTGGCTGTAGCCGGCTGCAGCCCCTGGGAATCTTCGAACAGCTGGACCAGGGCCTTGTCCCCGTCCACGGTAAGCACCTTGCCCTTCCGGAGTTCCCCGTTGGCCTGGTGGATTTCCACCAGTTCGTCATAGGTTGCGCCTTTCACCTGATCCACCAGCATCAGAGGGCCCACCACTTCACGGATGGTCTTGTAATCCTTACGCATTTTCTTCACCCTCTTCCGTCAGTTCTGCAAAGGCCTGCTCCAGATCCCGGTTCAGCTGGCCGAATTTTTCCTTCCGTTCTTTTTCCGGAATGTACTTGGCACGACCGATCTGTTCCCGGATGGGCATTTCGATCAGTTTGTCCAGTTTCACATGCTTGGTCATGGCATCCAGGGCTTTCTCGTACCAGGTGATGATCAGTTTCAGCATGTCATACTGTTTTTCCAGGGAAGTGTAGGTATCCACTTCGTGGAAGGAGTTCTGGTGCAGGAAGTCTTCCCGGATGGACCGGGCACATTCCATGGTGATCCGGTCCTTGAAGCCCAGGGCATCGATCCCCACCAGACGGACGATTTCGTTCAGGTTGGATTCTTCCTGGAGGATCTCCATGGCGGTCCCCACCAGTTTGGACCAGTCGGGAGCCACTTTGGCGTCATAATAAGCCCGCAGCCGGTCGGAATACAGGGAATAGCTCTGGAGCCAGTCGATGGCCGGGAAATGCCGGGCATAGGCCAGGGCCGAAGACAGGCACCAGAACACCTTCACGATCCGCAGGGTGGCCTGGGATACGGGTTCGGAAATATCCCCGCCGGGAGGGGATACGGCCCCGATGGCGGAAACCGCCCCTACCCGGTCCTCCTGGCCCAGACATTCCACTTCCCCGGCCCGTTCGTAGTATTCCGCCAGACGGGAGGACAGGTACGCCGGGTACCCTTCTTCACCGGGCATTTCTTCCAGACGGGAGGACATTTCCCGGAGGGCTTCCGCCCAGCGGGAGGTGGAGTCGGCCATGATGGCCACTTTGTAGCCCATGTCCCGATAGTATTCAGCAATGGTGATACCGGTGTAAATGGACGCTTCCCGGGCGGCCACCGGCATGTCGGAGGTATTGGCGATCAGCACCGTCCGCTTCATCAGCGGCAGGCCGGTACGGGGATCGTTCAGAGCCGGGAATTCGTTCAGTACGTCGGTCATTTCGTTCCCACGTTCCCCACAGCCCACATAGACGATGATGTCCGCATCCGCCCACTTGGCCAGCTGATGCTGGATGACCGTCTTGCCGCTGCCGAAAGGACCGGGCACGGCGGCCACGCCCCCTTTGGCAATGGGGAACAGGGTATCGATGACCCGCTGCCCGGTGACCATGGGTTCTTCCGGAGGCAGCTTGGTCTTGTAGGGCCGGGCCACACGGACCGGCCACTGCTGCAGCATGGGATATTCCTGCACATTCCCTTTGCTGTCCTTCAGTTTGTACACCGGGTCCAGGATGGTGGCTTCCCCTTCATAGACCCATTCCACGGTGCCGCTTTTGCCGGGAGGCACCATGATCTTGTGGAGCACCGCCGGGGTTTCCTGGACCGTACCGATCACATCACCGCCGGAGACCTGATCCCCCGGTTTGGCCACCGGCACGAACTGCCATTTCTTTTCCCGGTTCAGTTTGGGCACTTCCACCCCCCGGCTGATCCGGTCCCCGGCCAGTTCATAGATTTTTTCCAGCGGGCGCTGGATCCCGTCGAAGATGCTTTCGATCAGCCCGGGAGCCAGTTCCACACTCATGGGAGACCCGGTGGATTCCACCGGTTCCCCCGGCCCCAGGCCGGCCGTTTCTTCGTAAACCTGGATAGAAGCCTTATCATCACGAAGCTCGATGACTTCACCGATCAGGCGCTTGTCACTGACGCGGACCATATCATGGAGCTGCACGTCTTTCATGCCTTCGGCGACAATCAGCGGGCCGGATACTTTCACGATCTTTCCACTCACGATTGTTCCCTACCCTTCCTTGAATAGAATATCGGCGCCTACTGCTTTTTCCACATTTTCCCGGACACGCTTCATGCCCAGTCCCAGGGATTTGTTCCCGGCGGGGATGGGAATGATAGCGGGAAAGGTAGCGGTAGCATATTCTGCGATCACCGCCTGGGCCTTCTGGGCGGCGGTTTCCGTAATGTAGATCACGGCATAGCCCCCATCGGCCAGACGGTGGATCCTGCGCTCTATCTGTTCCTGTTCTTCCTCGTAGAACACATCGAATCCTACGGCTTTGAAGATCATCACGGAGCTGGGATCGCCGATCACTGCAATTTTCTTTTTATCCATCTTGCTGCCTCCCATGCTTCCTGTGATCAGGCATAGACACTGGGCAGCTGGGGTTCAAAGCCGCCCTGGATGGCTCCGAAGATCATCCGCAGGGCTTCCGCTTCCGTTTCCCGGGCTTCCAGGTATCCCACGATGGGCCCCAGAGAATGGGTATCCCATCTGGCCCGGCGGAGGATCAGGCTCAGCCCCTCTTCCATCCGGCGGGCAATGACCCCCAGCTCATTGGTCTGTGCAAATTCATTGATGGCCTGGACCAGTTCCGCCCCATGGCTTCCCTGGTTCAGACGGGCCCCCAGCTGTTCCGGAGGCACATCCAGGCTTTCTTCGAACACCGTCCGGGGGATCTCTCCGCAGTCCACCAGGACCAGCCGCAGCTGGGACAGTTCCCAGTGGAGATTCTGGGCCCGGATCAGGCTGATGGTATTCAGGTAATCCGCCCACAGGGAAAAATACTTCCGGATGAAGCCGTCTTCCTTTTTCCGGTCCAGCACCGCCTTTGCCTGACGGAACATGGCTCCGTCCAGCAGGGCGCTGAGCCGGAAAGGATCCGCTTCCCGGGCCAGATCCCCTTCGATTTCGTTCAGGGTCTGGCAGTAGATGGGCGGCAGGTCTTCATAATATTTGGTCTGGACCATGTCCTTCAGGAGGTTCAGGTCGAAATTGCCTCCCTCCCGGAGGATGGCGTCCGCCTGGGTTCCCAGCAGCCGTGCCTTCAGCAGGCATTTCAGGTTGTGGGTATCCACCGGCAGCAGGAACAGACCGGTCAGTTCCGGATCCGGCGTCAGTTCCTGGATCCGTTTCCGGGTCAGCTGCATCTGGGCCCGGATGATCAGGTCGATTTCTCCCTGGGCCAGTTCCTGTTCCGTGGCCGTATTTTCCCCGTACCCGGTCTCCAGCAGCAGCTTCATGGCCGCCTTTGTGCTGTCGGCTTCCGCAATCCGCCGCAGCTGGGCTGCGGTGAGCAGATGGGTGGACAGGACGCTGATCCGGCCCAGAGCATATTCATAACTGGGCTGGGCCATTTTACTTCACCTCCGCGCCAAACAGGAGCTCTGCCACGCGGTATTCCTCCCCGGTCCGTACGTCTTCCAGCAGGGTGGCGAAGGAACCGTCATAATCACAGGTATCCCCTTCGATCAGCACCCCATCGGCGAAATCCGCCTCTTTGTCCGACAGGGCCAGTGCCCCTTCCCGGCCCTGGGCCTTCAGCTCACCGTTGAGCCGGGCCAGGAATCCGTTTTCATACCGGGGCCGGTCCTTGGCCGGTACCACCAGGGTTTCACGGCCGGTAAGATCCGATTCCAGGATGATCCGCCCGATCAGATTTTCCCACTGTTCCTGGGGCAGGGCTTCCAGCTGCCCGGCAGCCTGATCAAAGGCTTCCTGGAGCACTTTCCGCTTGCTGGCCAGGTTCTCTTTCCGGCTCTGCAGTTCCGCGATCAGCTGCAGACGGCCGGCCGCTTCTTTGGCATCCACCTGGGATTTGGCCTGGATTTCCCGGACCTCTTCCCGGGCTTTGGCCAGGATCTGTTCCTTTTCCTTCCGGGCCTTTTCCTGAGCCGCTGCTCCGATGGCTGCCGCGTCCTGCTTCGCTTCTTCTTCTATTTTCTGAATGATTTTGTCACCAGACACGACGGGTCACCCTTTCTTATAATTTGATCCCGTTCACCATGATGAAGGAAATCAGCAGACTCAGCACGGCGTAGGTTTCCACCATGGCCGTCAGGATGATGCCTTTACCGGTTTCTTCCGGCCGTTTTGCCGTCAGATAGATGCCGGAGGCAGCCACTTTCCCCTGATAGATGGCGGACAGCAGACCGCCGATGCCCATGGGCAGTGCGGCAAACAGATAGGCCAGGCCCTGGAAGGTGGTCAGGTCTTTCACGTTCCCGTCAATGACCCCCAGGTTCAGGATGATGATGAAAGCGATCAGCAGCCCGTAAATGCCCTGGGTACCAGGCAGGGCCTGGAGTACCAGTACGTTACCGAACTTGTCCGGGTCTTCGCTGACCACACCGGAAGCGGCCTGCCCGGCGATCCCTACGCCGATGGCACTGCCAACCCCTGCCAGAGCGGCAGCCGTTGCTGCCCCGCCAAATGCCAGCGCTGTTCCTAAAGTAATCATAATGAAATCCTCCCTTATTTGGTAATGTCAGTATACTTGGTCCGGAGCGCCAAAGGCAGGAATGCCCGGCCGCCGGCTTCGTAGAACTTGCCGAAGAATTCGATGTACTGCAGACGGCTGCTGTGCACGAAGGCACCCAGCACGTTGATGATGATGTTGAAGTAATGCCCTGCCAGAAGCACCAGGATGGCCGCCACAATGCCCACAGGGCCTGCGCTCCAGAGCATCTGGGCCACGGTATTGATGACCATGGCGATGACCCCGGTGGCCAGTCCCAGAGCAAAGATCCGGGAATAGCTCAACAGATCGCTGAGATAACCGCTGATGTTGTACAGGGTCAGGAGACCGCCCAGGAGACGGTTCACGATGCCCTTCTTTTCCCGTCCCCCGAACAGGACGATGATGCCGGCACCCAGCCAGGCCAGGTACTTACCCACAGGCCCCGGTACCAGTGCCATGAGGAAGAAGCCCAGGAACATGATGAGCCAGCTGATCTGGTCACAGACCGCTCCCATCACATCCCCATCCCGGAGCAGCATGTAGATTTTCACCACCATGCCGGCCACCAGATGGATGGCCCCCAGGCCGAAGCACAGCGCCAGCATCTTCAGGGGTTCCTTCATGGGGACGAACAGCAGAGGCTGCCATTCCAGGCCGAACCAGCCGCCGAACATGGCTCCCCAGATAATGGTGGAAATACTCCCGAAGAAAATCACCATGGCCAGCTGCCGGGCGAACCCGGTGGGCCGGAACTTCTTCAGGGCAAAATACAGCATCACGGTCAGCACCAGGCCGTAGCCTGCATCGGACAGCATCATGCCGAAAAAGATGAAGTGGAAGGGAGCCATGACCAGATCCGGATCGATGGAACCGGCTTTGGGCAGGGAATACAGTTCCACTACGCTTTCGTAGGGTTCCACCAGTTTGCCGTTTTCCAGTACCGTAGGAGGGATTTCCCCTTCTGCCGGATCTGCAAAGGTCAACTGGTAGGCGTCGGTGACACTCTGGACCACCTTTTCCACCCGTTGGGTCCGGTCCTTCCGCACCCAGCCCTGTACCTTGAAGGCACTGACGGTTTCCACCCCGCCGTTCTGGAGACGGTCATGGGCGGCACTCAGCTGGTCGTAGTACAGTTCCACCTGCTGTTTCCGGGGGATGCTTTCCCGGGTTTCCTCCTTCAGACGGCTGATCCGTGCTTCCTTTTCCTCCGCTTCCTGGAGCAGTTCCTTCCGGACATCTGCCGCCAGGCCGCTGTGTTTGGGCAGCACTGCCTCGCTGAAATCATGTTCCTTCAGCAGATGCTTCACTTCACTGTCGGCCTCTTCATAAGCCAGCACCACCATGGCCTGCCCGTCCTGGGTCACCCCATACAGGCTCACATCCGCCAGGAGGCCGCTGATGGCCTTCTGGAATTCCGGCAGTTCTTTTTCCGGCAGGAATCCCACATGGCAGCGGGTGGTTTCCGTAAAGCTCAGCTGTTCCAGGGGAATGTCCAGTTCCAGCCAGGGATCCAGGCTTTCCGCCTGGGTCCGGAGGGCCGCCGCTTCACTTTCCAGGGAAGCGATCTTGCTGGCGGTGGTATCCAGTTTTTCCGTCAGCTTCCGGCCTTCCTGGGTCTCTTCCAGGAAATTCCCATAGGAAATGGTTTCTTTCTGGGGAAACAGGGGATTCTTGGCACCATTCTGGACCAGGAACTGGAGCACCTGACCGGTTTTATCCAGCTGGGCGCTGACTTTTTCTGATCCGGGAAGGGCCTTGCTTCCTGCTTCCGGTTCCAGCATCACACTCCCGTCCTTCTGGAGGGCCAGGAGCAGGGCATCGCGATCGGCTTTCAGGGCGTAGAGAGTCAGTTTTTGCATAGGGACTAACATTCGATCACGACCTTCTTCATAATATACTGGACTGCCGCATCCAGATTTTTCCGGGCCTCTGCCGCCTGGGCCTCATCCCGTTTCCGGTTTTCCGCCACCAGGGCATCGGCTTCCTGTTTGGCCTGGGCTTCTGCCTGGGCAATGGCCGCGGCCGCCTGTTTCCGGGCTTCCGCGATCAGGGCTTCCGCTTCCTTGTGAGCTTCCGCCTGGGCGTCCCGTACCGTATTCCGGGCTTCCAGGGTGGCCTGTTTCTTCAGGTCATCCGCCTTCTGCTCGGCATTTTTGATGTCTTCCAGCATGGACATGGTATCACCACCTTTGCGCAGGGAAGGCGGTTGCCTTCCAGATTGGTTGAAAAGAAAGAAATAGCAGTAACCAGTGTAGTATTTCAACAGAGATCCGCAAATCCCTGCTGAAGCGCTATAAAATCATTATACTATACTGTATCCGTTTTTGTAACAAAAACTTTTCTTATTTTTTCATTGCAGGGTTGATTTTGTACTATTTTATAATAATTTTGTAGCATATGATACACTAATGTCACAGAAGAGTCCCCCCGTTTCTGGCTTTTTCCTTCCTGGACTTTCCTGTATAATAGAAAAACAATGGTGAAAAGGAGTGATTTCCATGGATATCCCAAAAACCCTGACCCGGCAGCTGCCGCTGTATGCCCGGGTCCTGCTGCAAAAAGGGATCTGCCTCCAGAAGGACCAGATCCTGGTGATCAATGCCCCGGTGGAAGCCAGCCGGTTCGCCACCCTGCTGACGGAAGAAGCCTATAAGGCCGGTGCTGCCCAGGTGGTGTTCAACTGGTACTGCAATGGGACCACCCGGCTCCGGTATGAGTACGAAACCCAGGACAAGTTCGAATCCGTCCCCCACTGGCGCAGTGAATTCAACCTGGATCATTACCGGAAAGGTGCCGCTTTCCTGAGCCTGATCTCCGCCGACCCCTATGCCATGAAGGGCATCGACCGGAAAAAGATCATGGCCTGGCAAAAGGCCTTCCACCAGGCGGTCAAAGAATATTCCGACGGGATGATGGCTTCCAAAACCAACTGGCTGGTGGCCGCCGTCCCCAGTACCGTATGGGCCAGGCTGCTGTACCCGGAGCTGCCGGAACAGGAAGGCATGGACAGGCTGTGGATCCAGCTGCTGGATGCGGCCCGTTGTCTGGGCGAAGACCCTTTGGCCGACTGGGACAAGCATCTGGCGGAACTGAAACAGCGCCGGGAATGGCTGACGGCCCAGCAGTTCACCGCCCTGGAATATGAAAACAGCCTGGGTACCCATCTCACCGTGGGCCTGCCGGACCGGCACATCTGGCAGGGAGGGGCCGAAAGCACCGCCCGGGGTTTCCTGTTCAACGCCAACATCCCTACAGAAGAAGTGTATTCCGCGCCCCAGGCGGACCGGGTGGATGGGGTTGTATGCAGCACCCGTCCCCTGGTGTACAGCGGAAATCTCATCGAAAATTTCCGTCTCACCTTCAAAAACGGAAAAGTAGTGGAAGCCACAGCAAAAAAAGGCGAAGAAGTCCTGAAAGACCTGCTGAAAATGGATGAAGGTGCCTGCCGGCTGGGAGAAGTGGCCCTCATCCCCTACCATTCCCCCATTTCCCTGATGGATACGGTTTTCTACGAAACCCTCCTGGATGAAAATGCTTCCTGCCACCTGGCCCTGGGGGACGCCTACCCCACCTGTGTGGAAAAAGGAGCGGAGATGGACGAAGAAGAACTGAAAAAAGCCGGACTCAACGATTCCATGATCCACGTGGACTTCATGGTGGGCAGTCCGGATCTCACCATCACCGGGATCCGGAAAGACGGAACAAAGGTGTCCGTGTTCGTCAACGGGGATTGGGCATAAAAAAGAAGGGGCTGTTGCTCATGCAGCAGCCCCCTTTGGCTTTTACTTCCCGTGCCGTTCCCATACGGCCTGGGGAATGAATACCAGATGCTGGTTCACGAAGGTGTCGAAACCGCTCCGGGACAGTTCGTGCCCGTACCCGGAATTCTTCACGCCCCCGAAAGGCAGTTCCGGCAGGGAGGTCCAGCCGTGGTTGATGAAGCTCATCCCGGTTTCGATCCGGGCCGCCACCCGGCCGGCATGGTCCATATCGCTGCTGAACACCGTATTCCCCAGCCCGTAGCTGGAATCGTTGGCCAGGGCAATGGCTTCCTCTTCATCCCGGACTTTGTACACCACACCCACCGGACCGAAGACTTCTTTGTTATACAAAGGATTGTCCTTTGTCACATCGGTCAGGATGGTGGGCATCACGAAGTAACCGGGACTTTCGATGGGCTGGTTCCCGTACACCACCCGGGCGCCGGCCTGGACAGCCTGTTCAATGGCCGCCAGCACATCCCGCTTGGCCGTGGCGGAGGACAGGGGTGCCAGTGTGGTGGCCGGATCCATGGGATCCCCCCATTGGGCGGAGGCAAAGACTTCCGTCAGATCCCGGAGGAACCGGTCGTAGTTCTTTTCCGTCACGATGAACCGTTTGGAAGAGACGCAGACCTGGCCCGCATTGTACAGCCGGGCGGCAAACAGCTGGGATTTCACTTCGTCCATATCCGCATCATCCAGGACGATGAAGGCATCATTGCCCCCCAGTTCCAGGGAAGAAGGCTTCAGGGCCTTTCCGGCATGTTCCGCCACGGAAGAACCGCCCCGTTCCGACCCGGTCAGGCAGGCTCCGGCCACCCGGGAATCCTCGATGATCCGGGAAACCTGATCATAGCTGGCAAACAGGTTCTGGAAAGCCCCTTCCGGAGCCCCCGCTTCCCGTACCAGGGCTTCAAAGGCCAGGGCAGAGCCGGGGCAGTTGGAGGCATGTTTCAGCAGCAGAGGATTCCCGATGATGAAATTGGGGGCGAACACCCGCATCACCTGGTAGAAGGGGAAATTCCAGGGTTCCACTGCCATGATCACGCCCCGTGCCTGTTTCAGGATATAAGCTTTGCCGGCCGGGGTTTCCACCGGTTCCCGGGCCAGGAATCCATCGGCCTGGTCCGCATAATATTCAGCGATGGCAGCACAGAGTTCCACTTCTCCCTGGGCTTCCACAAACAGTTTCCCCATGTCTTTGGTCATGGTTTCCGCATACCGGTCCAGATCCCGCCGGAGCAGGGCAGCCACCTGGCGCAGGACCGTTTTCCGGTTCTCCACGTCATTGTCTTTCTGCCAGGCCTGGTATTGTCCATAGGCCCGTTCCAGGGCTTCTTCCACCCCGGCATCGGACAGGCTCTCATAGGAGCGGAGCACTTCATTGGTATAGGGATAAATAGTCTGATAAGCCATAATCGACCCTCCTTGGACTGGTTAAGTGTATTTTTATTGTTTACAGTTAAGCGTATTATACGATACCGCCCCTAAAAATACAAGTCCTTTTTGGAGAATTTTTATCGATTTCTTTTTTTATCCCTTCATTCCCCAGGCATAGCCGGTCATGGCCATGGATCCCAGGTTGCAGATTTTGTTGAACACCTGGGCCCGGTCTGCGCCGGCGGCTCCCAGGCATACCAGGAGCGGCAGGTAATGATCCGGGGTAGGTACGGCATAGGCCGCATCCGGATGGCTGCTGAAACCGATGACCCTGTCCGTATCATTTTTCAGCACCCCATCGATGATGTAGTCGTTGAACCGCAGGGTGGCCGGCGAACCGCCCTTGTTGTCCCATTCTACGGCCCGCAGGTTGTGGACCACGTTGCCGCTACCCACAATCAGGTACCCCTGTTCCCGCAGGGCTGCCAGCTTCTCACCAATGGCATACTCCTCTGCATAGGAAATATCCCCGTCCACGGACAACTGTACCACCGGGATGTCGGCTTTGGGGAACATGTGGACCAGTACCGTCCAGGCCCCGTGGTCGATGCCCCAGTCGTCATTCACCTGCACCTTGTGGCCCAGGGCTTTCTGTACGGCCGCAGTCAGGGCGGCATCCCCCTTCGCCGGATACTTCACTTCGTACAGCTCTTTGGGGAACCCGTACATGTCATAGACCTGCCGGGGTTCCGGAGCACTCTGGACAAAGGTTCCGTGGGTGTACCAGTGGGCGGACACCATCAAAATGGCTTTGGGCCGTCCGTACTTTTCCAATACGGTCTGCCCCACTTTGGCCATGCCTTCCGTGATGTCATTCTGTTCCAGGGCAATCATAGGGCTGCCGTGGCCGGAAAAGATCACCGGATATTTTTTCGTCTCCATCTCCAACGCTCCTCTCAATGCTTTAAAAAATAAACTTGCTTTTCTTTTTTATCCTTTATACAATAAATTATACAAAGAATACCCCAGAACACAAGTAGGACTTTATTCCCTACCTGGTATCTTTTTCTTGTCCATTGGGAGGCTTTCTTATGAAAAAGGAAAAATGCGAAAAGAATCACCTTTTCGGAATCTGCCCCTATGTCACTGCCCAGCAGCTGCTCCAGGGCAAATGGACCATCCTGATCCTGTACCAGCTGTCCACCGGCACCAAGCGCTTCAAGGAACTACAGCGGGCCATTGAGGTGACCCAGGCCACCCTTTCCACCCATTTGAAGCAGCTGGAACGGGAAGGGCTGATCCAGCGGACGGTCTATCCGGAAGTCCCGCCCCGGGTGGAATATTCCCTGACTACCATCGGCTGGGAATTCCAGCCCGTCCTGGAAAGCATCCATAACTGGGGCAAACAATATATCCATTACCTGGAAGAGAATCGATAAAAAAAGGGCTGTGAAATAAAATCATTCACAGCCCCTTTTTTCAAATTTCATCGAAATAACTGCTGTCCTTATGGCAGATGGGACACTCAGCCGGTGGTTCCACCCCTTCACATTCATAACCGCAGATTCGGCACCGCCATCTCTTGATTTCATCGAAATAGCTGCTGTCCTTGTGGCAGAGCGGACACTCAGCCGGCGGTTCATTGCCTTCCCAGATATAGCCGCAGACCCGGCATTTCCATTTCCGGACCCGGTCTCCCGGCTTGGTCACTTCCACATATTCTTCTTTGGATTCCTGTTTCCGCGGGCTCTGATACTTCGTTACCGGTTCTCCCAGCATCCCGCTCCGATCCTCATACGTCGTATGGAGGATCTGTTCTGCCAGCGGGCTCAGCGGTTTCCCGTAAAATTCCCGGTAGAGTTCCAGCAGTTCCTGGTTTTCATGGCTGTTCCGGTTGGCCAGGGCAGCATCTCTCTGGTACAGGCCCTGGATCCGTTTGGCCAGCAGATCCTGCCCCTTCTGCTGCGTCCCTTTGGGCTGACCGCCGCCCCCAATGCAGCCGCCGGGGCAGGTCATGACTTCGATGAATGTGTAATCCGCCAGTTTCTCCTTCTTTTCCTCCAGGAACTGACGTACATGTTCCGTCCCATAGATCACAGCCACTTTGAGGGAAAGGTCCCCCAGCCGGACCTGGGCTTCCCGGATCCCATCCAGGCCCCGGACCGGTTCCAGGTCGTAGAAATCAGCCGGAGCATTGTGCCCCGTGACCTGATGATAGGCCGTACGCAGGGCCGCTTCCATGACACCGCCCGTATTGCCGAAGATCACCCCGGCCCCGGAAGCTTCTCCCATGAGAGAATCATAGGGCTGTTCCTCCATGGAGGCCATATCAAGACCGGCAGACCGGGCCCACGCTGCCAGTTCCCGGGTGGTGATGACCTGGTCCATATCCCGAAGCCCCGGAATATCCAGATACTTCCCGGCTGCCCCCATTTCTTCCCGGCGGATTTCGAATTTCTTCGCCGTACAGGGTGTCAGGGCCACATTGACGATTTTTCGGGGATCCAGCCCCATTTTTTTGGCAAAATACGTCTTCACCGTAGGACCCTGCATCCCGATGGGGCTTTTGGCCGTGGAAATATGGGGCAGCAGTTCCGGATAGTAGGTTTCCGCGAACTTCACCCAGGCCGGGCAGCAGGAAGTGAACTGAGGCAGGGGCCGATTTTTCAAAGTCACCCTTTCCACCAGTTCTGCCGCCTCTTCCAGGATGGTCATGTCCGCACTGAAGTTGGTATCCAGCACGTAGTCCACACCCAGAGCTTTCAGCAGGGCCACCATCTTGCCTTGGACAAAGCTGCCGTCCGGCAGGCCGAATTCTTCCCCCAGAGAAATCCGCACTGAGGGGGAAGTATTCACCACCACGATTTTATCCGGGTCGGCCACGGCCTGACGCACCGTTTCCCATTCTGGAGTTTCCACGATGGAATCCACCGGACACACATTGGCACACTGGCCGCAATGGATACAAATGGGCACATCATCTGTCTGGCTCAGGTCATAGTAACCCAGGACGCCGATTTGATCCCGGCACACATCCCGGCACTTGCCACAGCGGATGCACAGGTCTTCCCGGCGCAGGATGGCCGGATTCCCCGGTTCGATGGGTACCCGGATATCCGGTGAAAGATGCTTGCTCATAAATACTCCCCCTTTTCACTATACATTTAGCATAACAAAGAGAAGCAGAGCCCACAAGTAGTATCTTTACCCATACCACTCCAGAGCCAGAACAGACGCGGCTTCCCGGCTTTTAGATTTTGTGGGTACTGTCTTTACTTCAGATATCTGTCGAAGAAATCCCCGATGACCTGCAGTACCTTGTCCTGCACCCAGTATACGCCCCCATGGGCTGCTCCCGGGATCTCATACCGTTCCGCCGGCACCCCTTTGGCCTTCAGGGCCTGGTACAACAGGTCCGTCTGCCCCGGAGACACCACTTTGTCCGCCGTTCCGTGCATCAGCAGCATGGGGGCGCTGTTTTTCCCGATATAGGCGATGGGGTTGGCCGCTTCCGTAGCTTTGGGGTCAGCCAGGACGCCCCCATCCTTCCCGCCGAACACGGGACTGCCGTTCACCCACAGGGCTTCCGTGGCCCCGGCGGATTTATGGAGCTGCTGGACTTCCGGGCTGTAATCCATGCCCACCTGGGACAGGTCTGACAGGCCGTACAGATCGACGGCACAGTTCACTTGGCTGGATTCCTGGAGATTCTCCCCCTTGTCAAAGGTCCTGGTACCGCTGGTGGTGCCGGCAAAGGCGGAGAGATACCCCCCGGCGCTGCCCCCCACGATGCCGATCCGGCCTTTGTCGATGTGCCATTGGTCCGCATGGGCCCGGAGATACCGGATGGAAGCTTTTACATCTTCCAAAGGTTCCGGGAACCGGGCCGTGGGGGCCACCCGATAGGTGATGCTGGCCACCACATAGCCCTTTTCCGCCAGGTAGTTCCGCAGCTGGACCCCGTTGTCCCGGTTGGCGTTGATGAAGCCGCCGCCAGTCACATAGACGATGGCCGGCATTTTTTCTTTTTTCTGGGGCTGGAGCAGATCCATGGCCATGGGCACATTGGGATACCCCCGGGAAGGTACCTGTTCATAGACCACTCCGGAAATCTGCTTTACTTCCGTTTTCACCGGAGCCACCTCCAACGTCTTGCTGGCGTATTGCTCCGCCGCCTCCGCCCCGGAAAATCCCGTCATGCCCAGCAGAAACAGTCCGGACAACACCAGCCGGCTTACTTTCCTACACTTTTTCATAGAAATGCCTCCCTTGCTCTCTTTTCAGGCAGACTCCTCCTGCCCACAAAAAACATGTCAATATTGACATGTTTCGATTGCCACGAGTGTAGCACGGGCCGGAGGGGCTGTCAACGTTTATGGATGCTTTTTTTCTATATCCATGGATGTCTTCTTCCCATGATATAATATACCCCGAAGAAAGGAGCAGTTCAATGACAAAAGAAAACACTCTCCAGTACATCCTCCTGGGGCTCCTGGCCAAACGGGACCTGACCGGCTACGACATGAAAAAACTTTTCGGGCAGGAAGTGAGAGATTTCTGGTACGCCCGGCACAGCCAGGTGTATCCGGAACTCCGGAAGCTGGAAGAAAGCGGGCTGATCACCTCCTACACCAGCACTGTGGGTACCAAACTCCAGAAAAAGTATTACCGCCTGGCGGCCACAGGCCGGCAAAAGCTCCGGGACTGGCTGGACCAGCCTTTGGGAGATATGATGCCCACCCGGGATGAATTCACCATGAAGCTGTACCTGATCCGCAGCCAGAAAGACCCCCAGCTCCGGCAGCTGCTCCAGGAGGATATCCGGCGCCACAAGGAACGTCTGGCCCATCTTCAGCTCCGCTGGCGGCTGCTGTTCCCCACCCAGGAAGCCCGAGAAAAAGAATATGGCCACGCCCTGATCCTCCAGGAAGCCATCCAGCGGGAAACCCAGAAGCTGGCATGGGAAAAGAAGCAGTTGGCAGAGATTTAACAAAATGTAAATTTTTTGGGGAAACCGTTGAATATACCGGATTTTCGCGATAAAATATTGACCCGGTAGTCAATATGTGCAGATTTGTACAGGAGGCTGTTGCAGGAGCAACAGCCCCGTCAGCGGTCAGCTGTCAACTGTCAACGGCCAAAGGTAGCCAGCCCCGCTGGCTTTGAACAACGAAAAACAAGACCAGCCAACCGCTGGTTTTGTAATTTCAAAATCAATTTGAAAAATTGATTTCCAACGGCTGGTGACCAGTGACCAGTGACTGGTGACTGAGGGGTGTTGCAAAGCAGCACCCCTCTTTTGGTAAGGAGTAAGTATGGAAAAGAAAGAACTGACGAAGAAATTCAAAGGATTGAAGGGGCTGCTCCCTTCCGGGCATCTGGTGGGGACCGGCTTCTCTTTCCAGTGGAAGGATGCGGATGGCCAGATCCAGGAATTCCATGCAGGGCCCAAGCTGCTGATGGGCTTCTGCGGAGCCTTCCTAGCCAGCCTCATGGGCCTGGCCGTCTGTGCCGGGCTGCTGTTCAAGGCCTGGGACGAGCAGACGGAACTGGCCAACTATCGGGCAGACTATGGGGTCTATACGGAACGGCTGGCCAAATTGATGGACGACAATGAAAAACTCCAGCGGGAACTGGCCCAGGTGGTCCAGGTGGAAAACGCCGTCCGGGAAAAGCTGTCCAAGGACGGAGTCAAGATCGGGGAACAGGCCGTGGACAAAAAGTCCAAGGAACTGGATAAAGGGGGCCAGGGCGGCTCCACCACGGCGGACCAGCTGACGGTGCTGGAAGTCCAGGATGAAATCAACTGGAAGAAGCTGGCCTACAAGAAGGAAAACCTCACCAATATGCTGCTGGCCCTGTCCAATACCGGGGACGGAACCTACGGGTGGCCCGTCAGCGGCGGGGAAATCAGCTCCTTCTTCGGGCTCCGGGCGGATCCTTTCGGCGGCGGCAGCGATTACCATCCCGGCATCGACATCGCCGTGGACTATGGGACCCCCATCAAGGCGTCCTCCACCGGGACTGTGGAAGAGGCCCAGTGGAACGGGGGCTACGGCCGGTTCGTCAGCATCGATCACGGCAACGGGATCACCACCTGCTACGGCCACATGAGCGCCATCGCCGTACAGCCGGGGCAGACCGTCCGTCGGGGAGATGTGATCGGCTACGCCGGCAGCAGCGGCTACAGCACCGGTCCCCATGTGCATTTCGAAGTGCGCCAGAACGGGAGCCCGGTGAACCCGCTGAATTTTGCCAGACCGGTGGGATAAGAAAAAAGAGTGCCTTCGATGGGCACTCTTTTTTTGTCAGCTGTCAACTGTCAGCGGCCGAAGGAAATCAATTTAGCAAATTGATTTTGAAACCCATAAACCGTAGGAGCTGCACGCCGGGCGGCCTGCGCATGATTGCCATTTGTTGGTGCATTGTGTGGGACGCCGGGCCTGCGTCCCCTACGGTTTTACACAGTCAAAAGGACCGTCTATCCATCTGCCCCTTTTTCAAATCCTGGAAATGCTGCTGGAGGGCGGCTGTCATTTCTTTCACCCAGAGCCGGTCTTCTCCCTGGCGGCTGGCCAGATACAGCCGGTGGAAGGGGGTCCGTTCCGCCAAAGGGAATATGGAAAACCCCTGTTTTTTCATGGCGGCGGCCACTGACCGAGGTACCAGCATCCAATCTTCCGGTCCCTGGAAATACTTTTCAGCCGTCGGGGTGCTGTTCACCCGGATCTTGCTGTCCAGAGCCCGCCAGTACTGATCATGCCAGCTGCGGAATTCTTCCGTGAAGATCTGGAAGATTTCCTGTTTCCCATCCAGTTCTTCCATGGAAATGATCTTTTTTCCCTGAAAATGTCCTGGCTCCTTCATCACCACCAGAAATGGCTCTTCATAGAGAAGTTCGCTCACCAGCCCCCGGCTGGCAAGAGGGATCTGCACAATGCCCACATCCAGCAGTCCTTCCTGCAGCAGGTCCCGGATTTCCACACTGTGATGATCTTCCAAAGTCAGACTGCACCGGGGATGGCCCAGCAGATAGTCCTGGAGGAACCCGGCCAGGAAATATTCCTGGGCACTGCGCATGCACCCCAGCCGCAGAAGATACCGTTCCTGTTCTTCCCGGAAGGAAAGCCCTTCTTCATACAATTCCAGCATGTGGACGACCACTCCCAGGAACCGTTCTCCTTTGCCGGTGAGTTCCGCTTCCTGTCTCCCCTTGCTTCTCAGCAGCAGCGGGTACCCCAGTTCCTCTTCCAACCGGGCCAGCCGTTTGCTGAGGGTGGACTGGGTCAGAAAAAAATTTTTGGCGGTCTGTGTCATGTTCCGGGTCCGGCAAAGATCCCGGAACAGGTAAAGTGATTCTGTATCCATGGTTTCCCGCTCCTTTAAATAGTCATTTCGAGAATATTATAAAGTATAATAAGTTGTTTTACAACTGTTTTCTTTCACCTTATACTAAAGCTATCAAGAAAAACATTCCTGGAAAACAGAGGGAACGATGAAAAGAAAGGATGCGTGCCATGAGAAAGAGCTTTATGGATAAATGGCTGGCTGGTTTGGAAAAAGACGAATTCATCCGGACCCGGCTGAGCGGAAAACGGGTATGCGGCCCTGCTCCGATGAAGAAAGGAACAACTCCCATCAGCTGCTTTCAAACCAGAACCGTCGTTCTTCCGGGAAGGTAAAACAACCCTCCATTGACAGAATCATCAATAAAAAAAGGAGACTATACCATGGATCTGATGACAGCAAAATTTCAGCGTCTGGGAATCGACAATGCACCGGGACAGGAAGACCGGCAGAGCCATACGGAACTGGAGCTTCGGGGAAAACCGCTGCCGGGACCTGCAGTGAATTTCTCCCATGGAGATGTGGATGCCCACCAGCCCATTCCAGGAAGCCTGGAAACCTTCATCGAAGGATACAAAAAAGGCAGCTGTGTGGCCTATACGGAATACCGGGGTGGAGATGACATCCGGAAGGAAGTGGCGGCTAAACTGGCGGCCTTTACCGGAGCCCCCATCGATCCGGAAAAAGAACTGATCCTGACCCCCGGGACCCAGGGAGCCCTGTTCCTGGCACTGGGCTGTCTGGTGGGACGGGGAGACAAGGTTGCCATCGTGGAACCGGATTACTTCGACAACCGGAAACTGGTGGAATTTTTTGAAGGAGAACTGGTTCCCGTCAAGCTGGATTATCTGAGCCAGGACAAAAATGCCGGGGTCAATCTGGCAGCGTTGGAAGAATCCTTTAAACAGGGTGTCAAACTGTTCCTGTATTCCAACCCCAACAATCCCACCGGGGTTATCTTTTCCGAAGAAGAAACCCGGGAAATCGCCCGTCTGGCAAAAAAATACAACGTGATCCTCCTGGTGGATCAGCTGTATTCCCGGCAGATTTTCGACAACCATCCCTATACCCATCTGCGGGCTCTGCCGGAACGGCCGGAGAACATGCTGACCATCATGGGGCCCTCCAAAACTGAATCTCTCAGTGGGTTCCGGCTGGGAACTGCCTTCGGGACCAGCTGGATCATCGACCGGATGGAAAAACTCCAGGCCATCGTCACCCTGCGGGCACCGGGATACAGCCAATATGTGTTCAAGCGCTAGTTCAGTGAGCCGGAAGGATGGCTGAAGGACCGGATTGCTGCCCATCAGGCCATCCGGGATGATCTGATTGCTCTGGTCCGGAGCCATGAAGGATGCAGCGTACGGAAAACAGAAGGTGGAAGCTATATTTTCCCCACCCTGCCTCCCATGGACGTAAGCATCAGCGATTTTGCCAAAATCGTCCGCAGGCTCACCGGAGTGATCATTACTCCAGGTACGGAATTCGGGCCTCAGTTCACCCACAGTTTCCGGGTGAATTTTTCCCAGGATCCAAAAAACACCCACAGCGCCATTGACCGGGTGCTGCAGGTCATGGAACGGTACAGAAGCAAATGATTTTTGGTTGGAACAGGAGGCATTCCCATGCATAAAAATTTTACGTTTGATCCGGAACTGCAGAAGGAAATCAAAAGCAGATTCTATTATATGGATGAAAATCCCTTGGGCCGGAAGCGGCTGTTCTTCGAAAACTCCGGAGGCTCCCTCCGTCTCAAGGCCTGTGTGGAGGCCAAGACCCGTTATGAACAGATTCCCGACTGTCCCCTGCGGTACCATGATGTTTCCCTGAAGCTCCATGAAATAAAGGACAAGGGGATCCGGGATCTGATGGAAGTGCTTTTCGGCGCCGCTCCGGGGGAAGGAGCCCTGGTTACGGAACTGACTCCTTCCAAGGTCACCTTCAGCATCACCCGGGCCATTGTGGAAAATGTGCCAGGTACCAATGTGGTCACCACGGCCATCGAGCATCCTTCCGCCTATGATGCCGCCCGGATGTATGCAGAAAAGACCGGGAAAGAATTCCGGGTAGCCAAAGCCAATCCGGAAAACGGCGGAGTGGATGTGGACGAAATCCTGAAGCTGGTGAACAAGGACACCTGCCTGCTCAGTGTCATGAGTGCCTCCAACATCTCCGGAAAAGTGTTCCCCATGAAGGAAATCGTGGAAAAAGCACGGCAGATCAAGCCGGACCTGTTCATCATCTCTGATGCGGTGCAGCATGCCCCCCATGCAGCCCTGTACGCCCATGACCTGCAATTGGACGGACTGGTGATTGCCCCCTACAAAGCCATGGGGATCCGGGGCTGCGGCTATGGATATGTCTCTGACCGGGTGGCTGCCCTGCCCCATGACAAACTGCTGGCCAAGCCGGAAAAGGAATGGGAACTGGGGACCTACCCTCACGCCAACTTTGCGGCCATGAGTGCCATGGTGGACTACATCTGCTGGATTGGCCGTCATTATACGGACATCCAGGACCGTCGGACCCAGTATGTAGTAGGCTTCCAGTACTGCCACGCCCATGAAAACAGCCTGCTGGAACGAATGCTGGAAGGCACCGAAGCCCTGCCGGGCCTGCGCCATATCCCGGGCGTGGAGCTGTATTTCGACGGACCGGTGGATGACAGCCGTGACCTGGTGGTGGCCATGGGGCTGAAAGGCATGGATTACACTGCTCTCCGGGAAGAATATGACAAACGGGGGGTGCTGGTCTTTGAACGGATCAACACCAGTGAATATTCCAAACGGATCGTGGAATCTCTGGGCCGCACCGGCCTGCTGCGGGTTTCCCCGCTCCATTGCCACGATTTCAGCGACATCGACCATTTCCTGGAAATTACCTGGGACATTGCCAAAGCCCAGGCCCGCTGAGAAAGGAGCGTCCTGATGAAAGATCCCATTCCTCAGGGAAAATATGTACCGGCAGCCCGCAGCGGCAGACTGATTGCCACGGCCGGCATGACCCCCCGGAAAGAAGGCGTGTTGATCATGCAGGGAAAGGTCCAGGCGACAGTTTCCCTGGAAACCTATCGGGAAGCGGTGGTCCAGGCGGTGGCCAATGCGCTGACAGCCGCCCGGAACCAGCTCCGGCCGGGAGAAGTCCTGGCAAGGATTCTGCGGATGGATGTGTACGTGAACGGAGCTGCGGATTTTACCGCTCACCCCAGACTGGCGGATTTTGCTTCGGAATATCTGCTGGAAGAATTGGGAGACGCCGGGAGGTGTGCCCGCTGTGCCCTGGGCATGGCCGGACTCCCGGGCAATGCTCCGGTGGAGATCAGCCTGCTGGCTGTGGTGAAAGAAAAAGAATGAAAAAAGTTCTGCCTGTGCAAAATAAAGCACAGGCAGAACTTTTTTACAACAGCTTCAATTTCTTCCCCAATACCACCATTCTCCTTCCCAGGAAGGGAATCTGGTACAGTTCTTCTTCGGGCATGGTTTTCAGTCCCAGCAGCAGGATGCCGTAGACGGGCACGGCCACGGCCATGCCGCCCAGGATGCTCCAGGCACCCCACCCCGGCACCAGGGCCAGGAAGCCCTTCACCGCCGCCCCCATGGCCACAGCGGCCAGAGCGGTTTTCCCCAGCTGCTTCAGTTCCAGGGAGAAGCCGGTGTATTTTTTAATGAAGAAAAGGTTCAGGACGGCGGCGATCCCGATATCCGCCACCGTAGCCCAGGAGGACCCCACTATGCCCAGGGTGGGGGTCAGGTTCCAGTTCAGCAGCACTTTGGAGGCCGCCGCAAGGATCATATTAAATACGGGGATCTTGGTCTTCCCCAGCCCCTGGAGGATCCCGGTACTCACCTGATGGAGCCCCAGGAGGAAAATGGCCCAGCTCATGGTCTCGATGGAAGGCCCGGCTTTGGGGGCATTGTAGATCAGGGCCGCCACCCGGCCGCCCAGCACATGGAGTCCGATGCTGCAGGGAATGGTGATCACCGCCGCCACGGAAAAGGCCGTGGCCACTTTTTCCCGGATCCCTTCCGTATCTTCCAGCACCCGGGATTCACTGATGGCCGGCACCAGACTGATGGAGAGCGCCGCCGTCAGGATGGTGGACATGTTGATGAGAGGCACCGCCATGCCGGTCAGATATCCGAACAGGGTGGTGGCTTCGGACATGGACCAGCCCCCCACCATCAGCCGCCGGGGTACGATCATCATATCCAGGTTGGACACAATGGGCAGCATCAGGCTGGACATGGAAACCGGCAGGGCCAGGGCGATCAGCCGTTTGATGATCTTTCCGGCCGGTTCCTGTTCTCTTTCCGGTACTTTCTGTTCCCCTTTGGGGAAGAACTTGTGCTTCAGCCGGAAATAGAACACCTGGAGGAGCAGCAGACCGCACAGAGCACCGGCCCCGGCCCCCATGCTGGCCCCGGCCGCCGCATAGGTCAGGCCGTAGGGCATCAGCAGATAGGAGAAAGCGATCATGGTGACCACCCGGACCAGCTGTTCCGTGATTTCCGAACAGGCGGTAGGAGTCATGATCTGCCAGCCCTGGAAGTATCCCCGGAAACTGGACAGGAAGGTGACGAAGAACACCGCCGGCGCCAGGGCGATGATGGAATAATAGGCCCGGGGATCCGGGATGATCCCGGACGTCACCAGCCAGTGGGCCATGCCCAAAAGGCACAGGGAAAAGAACAGCCCGGTGCAGAACAGCATCCGCAGGGATACCCGGAACACCCGCTGGGCGCCGGTATAATCCTCTTTGGCCACTTTTTCCGCTGTAATGATGGAAATGGCCACCGGGATCCCGGCAGAAGAAACGGTGATGGCCATGAGATAGATGGGGAATCCCATCTGATACAGGCCGATGCCTTCGCCCCCCATAACCCGGGAGAGGATCACCCAGTTCAGGGCTCCGATGACTTTGACCACAATACTGGAAATGGTCAGTATCAGCGTCCCTTTCAGGAATTTTTTCGTTTTGCTGTTTCCGGGAGTCTGTCCTTGCTGCTCCATGCCACCCATCCTTTATCCTGCAATGATTATCAGGCCGAAAACGGGGTCTGCCCTGCGGCATGGCCCCGGCCGGTCCCATCCATTTACTGTAATTGTATTATTTTATCATATTTTATCGGCTTGTGGACAAGGGGCGGGCGAAAATATCTTTCGAATCTTCTCCCGATTGCCCTGGCAGGGCACCCTCTACACGCGGATACGGGTTCTTTCCCCCTTGCCAGGGGGAGCACAGCCCTGCAGGCGGCATTGCAATGGTTCTTCCGGTTCCGCCGTCCCTGCTGCACTCTTCACTCTGCCCTCTTCACTGCAATGAAATTTTCACCAGGAACCTGCTGACCCTATACTATGTTGGATTAACTACTGGAGTTCTGGGGGGATTGTGCTATAATAGTATACACTTTAAGATGAGGTGCATTATGAGTACGTATCGTGTAGGTTTAGACATCGGGTCCACCACGTGCAAGATCGTCGTGCTGGACAATCATTCCCATGTGGTGTTTTCCCGCTACAAGCGGCACCAGGCCAACGTGGCCGGGGTCCTGCGGGAAGAGCTGAAGACTTTGCGTTCCCAGATCGGCGGTGCCAGCCTGAAGCTGAAGATCACCGGTTCCGTGGGCATGGGGGTGGCGGAAAAGTTCCAGATTCCCTTTGAACAGGAAGTAATCGCCGCTACCAAATTCGTCAAAGCCAAATATCCAGACGTAGCCACCCTGATCGACATTGGCGGGGAAGACGCCAAAATCGTGTATATCAAAAAAGACGGCAGCTGTGACCTGCGGATGAACGGCAACTGTGCCGGGGGCACCGGAGCCTTCCTGGACCAGATGGCCGTGCTCCTGGGGATTCCCATCGAACAGCTGAACGGGCTGGCGGAAAAGGCCCAGCATGTCCATTACATCGCCTCCCGCTGCGGGGTCTTTGCCAAAACGGATATCCAGAACCTGCTGGCCAAGAACGTGAGCCGGGAAGACATTGCCATTTCCATTTTCCACGCCGTGGCGGTCCAGGTGATTTCCACCCTGAGCCACGGCTGCACCATCGAGCCCAAGATCCTGCTCTGCGGCGGACCTCTGACCTTTATGCCCGCCCTGCGGAAAGCCCTGATGGACTGCCTCCAGATTCCCTATGTGAATTTCGTGGTGCCGGAAAACGCCAATCTGATTCCGGCCTACGGAACCGCTCTCAGTGCGGCGGATGCTCCGGTCATCACCTTTGACAAGCTGGTGGAAAAACTGGAAAGCGCCCCCAAAGTAGCTGTCCGTTCAGACGATATCCTGCCCCCCATTTTCCAGTCTCCGGAAGACTATGCCGCCTGGAAAAAGGCCAAGGAAGCGGATGCCATCCAGCTGACGCCCCTTACGGCGGAAACGGACGGGATCTATGTGGGCATCGACTCCGGTTCCACCACCACCAAGCTGGTGGTCACCGATGACCAGGACCGGATCCTCTTTACCCATTACGGGCCCAACAGCGGGAATCCCATCGGCGCCGTCCAGGAAGCCTTTGAAGCCTTTTATGCGGAATGCCTGAAGGTGGGCGCCAATCCCCGGATCCTGGGCAGCTGCTCCACCGGTTACGGGGAAGACCTGATCAAAGCCGCCTTCGACCTGAAGACCGGTATCATCGAAACCATCGCCCACTATCTGGCAGCCCGGAAGATCCACCAGGATGTGTCCTTTATCCTGGACATCGGTGGGCAGGACATGAAGGCCATTTTCGTAGACCACGGGGTCCTGAACCGGATGGAACTGAACGAATCCTGTTCCTCCGGCTGCGGCACTTTCCTGGAAACCTTTGCCAAGGGACTGAATTATTCCGTCAGCGATTTCGCCAAACTGGCCTGCGAAGCCAAGGAACCCTGTGACCTGGGCACCCGGTGCACGGTGTTCATGAACTCCAAGGTGAAACAGAGCCTCCGGGAAGGGGTCACCATCGGGGACATTTCCGCCGGTCTGGCCTATTCCGTCATCAAGAACTGCCTGTACAAGGTGCTGAAACTCCAGAATACCCATGACCTGGGGAACGATATCGTCCTCCAGGGGGGCACCATGAAAAACGACGCGGTAGTCCGGGCCTTTGAACTTCTGACCGGCACCACCGTCCACCGGAGCAATATCCCGGAAATCATGGGGGCCTACGGCTGCGCCCTGTTTGCCCGGAGCCGGGCGGAAGGGGAAGCCACCCTGGACGACATGATCCACGTGGCCAATTATACCGACAGCCAGCTCCAGTGCCACGGCTGCGAAAACAACTGCCTGATCAAGAAATACAACTTCAGCAACGGCAGCGTCTACTATTCCGGAAACAAATGTGAAAAATTCTTCACCAACAACGGGGAAGAACACAAGCCCGGGGAAAACATCTACGACTACAAATACAAGCTGCTCTTCGACCGTCCGGTGAAAGAGGATGCCCAGCGGATCATCGGGATTCCCCGGTGCCTGAACATCTACGAGGACTATCCTTTCTGGCACGCCCTGTTCACCACCTGCGGCCTGAAGGTCCAGCTGTCCGATCCCTCCACCTTCAAGAACTACGAAGGCGGGATCCACGATGTGATGAGCGACAACATCTGCTTCCCGGCCAAGCTGGTCCACGGTCACATCAACAACCTGATCCGGAAACGGGTGAACCGGATCTTCATGCCCTATGTAATCTACGAACGGCAGGATGACAAGCGGCAGCTGAACAGCTACAACTGCCCGGTGGTCTCCGGCTATTCCGACGTAATCAAGAGCGTGGTGGACACGGAGATCCCCATCGATTCCCCGCCCATCAACTTCCAGGACGAATCCCTGCTGAAGAAACAGATCCGGAAATACCTGAGCTATATCGGATTCGACCGTTTCACCGCCGACAAGGCCCTGAAGGCGGCCCTGAAAGCCCAGGAGGAATACGGCAGGGCCATCAAGGCCAAAAATGAGGAAATCCTCCAAAAGAGCCGGGCCAACAAACAGCTGACCATCCTGCTGGCCGGCCGGCCCTACCATACGGATCCCCTGATCCAGCACAAACTCAGCGAATCCATTGCGGCCATGGGCATCAATGTGATCAACGAGGACCTGGTCCGGGACGACAGCTCCATTACCATCGACGATTCCTATCTGGTCCGTCAGTGGGCCTACATCAACCGGATCTCCAAGGCCGCCGACTGGGTGGCCCGCCAGGACAACAGCGTCCACTTCATGGAAATGACCTCCTTCGGCTGCGGCCCGGATGCCTTCCTCCAGGACGAGGTCCGGGGCATCCTCCAGCGCCACGGGAAGGCCCTGACCCTGCTGAAAATCGACGATGTGTCCAACATCGGCTCCCTGAAGCTGCGGGTACGGTCTGTGGTGGAAAGCATCCGGTACAACCGGGATGCCAAATTCGCCGCCACTCCCTTTGAACAGCCGCCCCGTTTTGAAAAGAGCATGAAGGATTACACCATCCTGGCGCCGTTCTTCACCCCTTTCATTTCCCCGCTGATTCCCTCCGTCCTGAAAAACCTGGGCTATCATGTGGAAACCCTGCCGGAAAGCACGGTCCAGAGTGCGGACCTGGGGCTGAAATTCGCCAACAACGAAGTGTGCTATCCGGCCACCCTGGTGGTGGGGGACTTTATCCGGGCCCTCCAGTCTGGAAAATACGATCCCTCCCATACGGCCGTGGCCATTACCCAGACCGGGGGCCAGTGCCGTGCCTCCAACTATTTCGGGCTGATCAAGCATGCGCTGATCTCTGCCGGGTTCAAAAACACGCCGGTGCTGTCCCTGGCCACCAGCAAGAACATCCAGAACGACCAGCCGGGCTTCGAGCTGAACTGGCTGAAGATTGCCCGGATCACCGTTTCCACCGTGCTGTTCTCCGACTGCCTGGCCAAGTTCTTCAACGCCTCCGTAGTCCGGGAAACCGTCAAGGGCAAAGCGGCGGAACTGAAGGAGAAATACCTGGAACTGGCCAAGAAGGAAATCGAAGCCAACAGCCCCGGCGGTCTCCAGAAACTGCTGAAGGAAGCAGCGGCGGAATTCAATGCCCTGGCCAAGCCGGACGTGCATCTGCCCCAGGTGGGGATCGTGGGGGAAATCTACCTGAAGTTCAACGCCTTCGCCCACAAGAACATCACCGGCTGGCTGATGGATCACTCCATCGAAGTGATGCCTCCTCTGCTGACGCCTTTCTTCATGCAGGCTTTTGTGAACCGGATCACCAACCGGAAATTCGGCCTGGAACGGCACCATATGCCCAACCTGATCGTGGATGCCCTGTACATGTGGGTCAGCAAACAGGTGAAGAAATTCAACGAAATCGGGGAAGAATTCCAGTATTTCACCCCCATCGAGGACATCTTCGACCTGGCCAATGACGGCAAGAGCATCATCAACATGGCCGCCCAGTTCGGGGAAGGCTGGCTGCTGCCGGCGGAAGTGGTGAATTTCGCCAAGCACGGCATCGAAAATGTGATCAGCCTCCAGCCTTTCGGCTGCATTGCCAACCACATCATTTCCAAAGGAATCGAAAAGAAGATCAAATCCCTGTATCCTCACATGAACCTGCTGAGCCTGGACTTCGACAGCGGGGTCAGCGACGTGAACGTGACCAACCGGCTGCTGCTGTTCGTGGAAAACATCCGCACCAGCGCCGCACCGGTCCCGGCTGCCAAACCCAAGAAGAAGGAAAATTTCTTCGACGAGAACCTGGCAAAACGGGAGATTATGATTTAAGGAAAAGGGGGTGTGAAAAAATGCTTTTTCACACCCCGTCACTAGTCACTAGTCTCTAGTCACTAGCCGATGGAAGCCAGCTGACGCAAGCGAAATAAAGGCGCTGTGGATGATTTTTTCACAGCGCCTTTTTTGCTATTCCCACAGACTATAGCAACCGGTTGTTTTTCTGTATTATCCAAATCCCCATGACCGTGGTATACTTTCCCCATGCACAAAACCTGAATGTATGGGAGGATATAGACCATGACCAAAAACAAACCGCCTTTTCGCTATGATATTGTGGGCAGCTTCCTGCGTCCGGCTGCTCTGAAAGAAAAACGGGAGGCTTTCGCCGCCGGGACCATCACCGCTGCTGACCTGAAAACTGCGGAAGACGAAGCCATCCGGGACCTGGTGGCCAAGGAAAAAGAAGTGGGTCTTTACGCCGTCACCGACGGAGAATTCCGCCGCCGGTACTGGCACCTGGATTTCCTGACGGAACTGGAAGGGGTTACGGAAATCTCCGCGGAAAACTGGTCCGTCCATTTCAAAGGGGCCCAGCCCAAAGCCCGGACCGCCAAAATCACCGGTTCCATCAGCTTCGGGGACCATCCCTTCCTGGACCATTTCCGCTTCCTGAAAGAAACCGCCGGAGATACCCTGGCCAAGCTGACCATCCCTTCCCCCAGCATGCTGCACCTGATCTGCTGCGTCCGGGAAAAACACTATGAACCCATTCCCCGGTACCAGGACCAGAACCGGCTGTTCACGGACATCGCCCTGGCCTACCAGCAGGCCATCCGCTCCTTCTACGCCGCCGGCTGCCGGTACCTGCAGCTGGACGACACCAGCTGGGGTGAATTCTGCGATGCGGAAAAACGGAAGGCCTATGCGGAACGGGGCTTTGACCTGGACGAACTGGCCAACCACTATGTGGACATGATCAACCGGGCTCTGGAAGCCAAACCGGAAGACATGACCATCACCATGCACATCTGCCGGGGCAACTTCCGGTCCACCTGGTTCTCCAGCGGCGGGTACGAACCGGTGGCGGAAACCCTCTTCGGCCGCTGCCGTGTGGACGGATTTTTCCTGGAATACGACAGTGACCGGGCCGGGGGCTTCGAACCCCTCCGGTTCATCAAAGACCAGCAGGTGGTCCTGGGCCTGGTGACCTCCAAGACCCCGGAACTGGAAAAAGAGGAAGACATCATCGCCCGGATCCGGGAAGCGGAAAAATACGTTCCTCTGGACCAGCTGTGCCTGAGCCCCCAGTGCGGGTTCTCCTCCACCGAAGAAGGAAACCTGCTGACGGAAAAAGAACAGTGGGCCAAGCTCCGGCTGATCCGTTCCATCGCAGAAAAGGTCTGGAAGGATGCATGAAAAAAGGGGGTGTGAAAAAATGCTTTTTCACACCCCGTCACTAGTCTCTAGTCACTAGCCGATGGAA
>OLGL01000088.1_pt1 | contig 104388 bp, 116 predicted proteins | sample 1605041 | NCBI WGS metagenome assembly OLGL01 (sample SAMEA3888905, study PRJEB22519) | human gut metagenome | biome: human gut; feature: human-associated habitat; material: faeces | place: Denmark | collected 2010 | reverse complement strand
CCTCCCCTTCCAACTATCAAAAGGGAAACGTATTTGTAAGAAGTATCTAATTGGTAATTGGATTGGTCACTTGTTATCTGCACCAACTTGTTCGGTTTAGTTAGGGTGTATTCCAAATTCACACTTGTTTGATAAACCCCACTTATAGTTCCTGTTGTTGAAAAATCACTGAAACCGGAAGATGTAATCTTAATCTGATAATTTCCCGCAGGAATTTTGTCAAACCGTGCCGTGTATGTTGCTGGCCCTGCCGAACCTGTATGCTTCTGCCCTTCTGAATCTGTAAATTCCACATTACCACCAGTAGGGTTTACTTTTACTTGCACCATATACAGCGGAGTAAGGTTTACTTGCACCTGCATTCCTTCACTATTCACAGTAATGCTTTGGGATATTTCTTTGGAAAAATCCCCTTCCGGTACATACAAGATATACTGTCCGTATGCGACATTGGCGAACGTTACGGTAGTGGTTATATTTTTAGTCTGAATCACCTCCAGCCCCGTACTGTCCTTTAGTTGGATTTGGCTTGGCATACCTTGCATTTGTCCAACTCTTCTTACCTGAACATTAATAGTATTGTATATCTGCAAAAGGAAGGTGTTAAGCGCAGTTTTCCCGTTTACTTCAACCGTTTCCTCTTTGCTTTCAAATCCATCTTTAGAAAAAGCTACTTTATAGCTTCCGTCTGGCACAAATAAAACGACTGTCCCGTTTTGTGAAGTTGTACCGGAAGCCATCTGCACCCCTCCTTCCTTATTTTCAGTCACAACAACCTGTCCGCCGGAAATGTCAGTTGCCCCGTCTAATGTGTTCCTATGGACAACTACTGTAAGCTCACTTGCAGGTTGCAAAGTAACCTCAATTGTTTTCGCTTCATTTAATACACCGACTTTCCCGTTCTGCGTTACATAACCACCAGCACTGACCTCATAATCATAATCAACGCCTAATGCAGCAGAAATAACAGCTTCTCCATTGTTATTTGTATTCTGCTGATAATTGTTTGATGCAGATGTCATTTTTACAAGAGCGTTCTCGATAGGAATTGCTGGATTAGACAAAGGAAGAAGGGCAAAAGGTAAAACTGTATACCTGTCACCTTTACCTGGTCCAAAATAAATCCCGTTTGCCCAATTAAGATTTGCATTATTTGAAGTCCCATACTGGGTGCAAGTTTGAATAGATGCACTTCCCCATAAAGAAAGACCCAACATGCGCAAAATCTCTTCCACTTGTGTTTTGTAAGAATACAGAGTGGTCGCCTCGCCATATGAAGGTAAATAGCCATTCTGTCCATTCCCAAACATATATGTCTTGGCGTATTCTGCCGCAGGTGCATTGCCAGTTCTCAATTGAGATATTATCGTGTCGGTATAAATGAAACCATGCGTTGCTTTATATAAGTCTGAGGATGTCACATTGATATCTAATATTGGTGTATTGCTAATCAAAGTACCTTGACCTCCAAAAGCGTAGTTTACACCACTTTTATTCGTCGATACCATAAACGAATTAGTATCAGTTGAAATGCCTATACCACATACATCAGATGTTCCTTTACCAGATGATACCCATTCTTCTTTTGTGTAACGATTATTATCTTTATCATAAATATATACACCGTTTGGAACAGGATTGTATTCATAGGTACAGAAAGGATAAACTTTATAGTAATTAATCCTAGACGTAGTTCTCATAAAACCATTAGCCCATTCAAAAGTCCAAGCGTTTAACGAATCATTTTGTGTCGAAGACCAATATTCAGTACTGTTAATAGCTGGTCCACCTGCTGCGCTTATTGAAGCATTTATTTTAAATCTGTTTAGATGGACAACGCTCCACTGTCCCATAGAAGGCAAATACCAAGAACCCGCTCCAAATCCTTCTGTAGAATAAGCTGCGCACTGATGTGCCGCCGTGCTTTCCGTTGGTTTCGTAAGTATGATGTTTTGAGAATTTGTCTTACCTGCGAAGTCACACATGGCTAAAGATTCGTTTGTTTCGGTAACTACATTAGGAAAAATGCCTAATGTCTTTGCCCAAAACGCCGCGTCCACATCTCGCAAAGCAATAAAATCAAAATCCTTGCTTCTTACATCAGTAATGACACCGACACAAATTTTAGTGCCGTCCAATTCAGTTGACCATGTTTTGTCACCATACACAAAATCACCAACTTTGGGACGGGAAATAAGTAATGAATCTTGTTTTGAAGTTACCTTAAATGTTACATCTACATTATTTGCAATCAAAATTTCTTTGTTGATGGCAGGCGCATTTACATTCAACGTGCCTGATTGTGCTTCCAAAAGAGAAGGCGGGGTAACTGTATAATCATAGTTCCCATAAAGAACCTTGTCAGCCGGAATATCCAAACTTATTGCCTTTTTGCCATAGAAAGAGAATGTGATATTCAAATCTTTCAAATCATCTGCGGATAATGTACCTCCGTCAAAAGATTGCACATGCACTGACCAAATGGTAGAATTACCTATTGTTTCTGTATCCAACAAAAGATCAGAAAGCTGGAATCTTTGAATTACATCATTTTCCATCTCCACCGTTAAGGGAGCGTTTTGCGAGCCATAAGTTATAACTATCTTCAGATTGGACGGAACACCACTTACCTTAAAACCAAAATCCAAAGCCTTGTGATAATCCACTGTCTTTTCTGTGCCAATTTGGAAAAGACCATTCGAAAACCCTATAAGTCCGGCATCCACATTAAACAAAACATAAGTCTCTGTAGAAGCTGTCGATGTCTTGATCACGCTCGTTAAAGTAAGGTTCTTTTTCGTTTTATCCCAGCTTCCCTCCCAGCCATCTATTTTATTTGAATTGTAAATTCTGGTAAGACTTTCCGTAATACCACTATTATCCTTATCCTGAACAATTGTCAATGGAGAAACAATTACACCATTGGGGAAATAGGTTTTTAATTGATCTGTTATTACGCCGTCCGCTGGAACAAGATATTTCTCATCTTCTTGAAAAACAGGACAACTGGAAAAATCCGCATCGCTGTCTTGTGACCACTCAAACTCTCCACCATCAAACGTCATAGTAGCTACACCAGACGAGTTAGTCGTCCCTTTGTATTTGTTAGATGAATCGCTTCGATCTGTCATTTCGATAACGACATTCTCAATAGGAGAACTATCATTTTGACTTTTTACAGTAAATGTAACCGTTGAAATTTGAAGCATCTCAACCGTTATGTTCTGATCTCCACCAGCAATTGTAAATTCACCTGTTACATCTTTATAACTGGATTTCTTTGCTGTATAGATATACTGTCCGTTCTTGTAAGTCAAAGTAAGAATGCCGTTAGAAGCAGTAGCTCCACTTGCAACAGGTGTGTCTGGAGATTCTGCCTTGGCAAAACTTATAGCTACATCTTGTGTGTATGGAACAGTCTGGAAAGTAACATTGTATTTTACATAATCAGCCAAATCCAATTCAATGACGCTTGCGGCGGTTGCCACACTAAATGTTCCGCTTGGCACTTCCACCAGATTAGGATTATCCGTACTTGTAGTAGGAATCTGATATTGATAATCCCCTGTAGGAAGAGCAATTGCCGCGATACCCTGACTGTTTGTTACAATGGTTTCAGGAAGTGCCCTTGCGCTACTTTGCCCTACAATTATCTTTACATCCGCCAAAGCAGAATTTCCTACCTTTGTATGGAATGTAACTGTCGCTCCAGGAACAAGTGTTATCTGTACACTTTTTTCAGCTTCTTCGATTCGCACATTTCCTGTCCCGTTTAAAAAACCTGTTTTTGAATAAGCGTAAGTATGCGTTCCTGTGGAAAGATTTATTGTTGCTATACCGTCTTGCCCCGTTGTGATTGTATCATTACCATCAATAGTAATTTCAACGCCTTGTGTGGCTGGTGAAGTTGTAAATGTAGTTTCAAATCCATAAGTCAATTCTATCACTTTCTCCTGATCGGCATCCTGAACACTTCCCACTCCTTCTTCCGGCGAATATCCTGTGAATGACGCATTCCAATCATAAGCACCGTTTATTACCTGCACAGGATCAGTTGTTCCATCATCTTTTGTTTTAAGACTTACAGTATTTCCACTTAATATGGCCGGTCCACTTACACTGACAGTCACATCTTTTAAGCCTGATTTTCCTGCGGCGGTCACTTTAAAGGTAAGATTCCATATCTTCTTCAATATCTGCGTAAACGTAGCCTCTCCAATTACTTCAAATGAAAGAGTTTCAGTCTTATAGCTGTTCTTCATGAATGAAGCGGTATATTTACCAGCTTTTAGACTGATTATCGCTTCTCCTGACGCATTTGTGGTAACTGTCTTGTCCTCATTTTCTATATCAATAGACACTCCTTGCAAAAGATTGGGCGAAGCCATGTTATCTTTTACTACAAACGTAATATTATATGATATAAGGGTGAGTTGAGCTAATACGTTCTTGTTGCTACCGGAAACTTCCACATTACCTTGTGTCTGAACATAACCTTCCTTCGTTACCGTATAAGGATACTGCCCGTCAGAAAGACGAACCGTTACCAAACCACCCTGCGAAGTCTGATAGTCCTTTTCGTTGATATGAATATTAGCGTTTTCAATTGCAACACCTTCATCTGTCTGTACAGTAAATACAATATCGTATTTCTTGTACTCCATATTTACAGGAAAAGACGGAATATCTGCACTTACAACTTCCAGCTCGCCTAAATAATCGTCCATACCATTGGCAACCACCGTAAACGGATATGTACCATTTTTTAACTGCAAGGACACCTCACCATTATCCTGTGTCTGATAAGACGTTGCATTTATCTCCACTGTAGCCCCCTTAATAGGTTCTTTCAATGAATTTTTTACCGTCATTATGACATTGTAAAGTCTTGCCTTTAAACTTATTACACTACTGTTATCACTGTCAAGAACAGTAACCGAAGAACTGCCGTCATAATATCCCGACTTTGTTACGGTATAAGGATATGTCCCGTTTTGAAGGCTTACAACAGCTTGCCCTCTTTCATTTGTAGGATAAGAAGAGCCATTGATATTTACTGCTGCTCCTTGTGCCGGACTACTGTTATCACTGTCAAGAACAGTGATAACCACATTATAATGTTTCAATACAAGGGTTCTTTGAATAAATGTATCCTGTCCTTCTACGTTGAACGATCCGGTCAAATCATCATATCCCTTTTTCTGCACGGTGTAGCTGTAATTTCCACTCTCTAATTTTATAGTAGCTTGTCCAGAACCGTTTACATTCAATACTCCCGGCTGTCCTTCTATTTTGATTGTAGCTCCTTCTGCCGGATTCCCCTGATTTACCTGCGAAATATTAAATTCCACATTGTATAAAAAGAAATCCATCTCAAAGGTAACGTCCGCATTCTGGTTGTTGACCTTAATTTCCCCCTGTAAAGTATCATACCCTGTCTTTTCGATTGTTACAGGATATTCACCATTTACAAGTGGTATTTCCGCCTCTCCATGCTGGTTCGTAAGATATTCTTCATTGTTCACCTTTACAATGACATTCGGTATAAGCTGATTTTCCTTATCCTTTACAATGACAGTAATCGTCCATACCTTAAATTCCAATTCAGGATATACTTCTTTATCTCTACCATCCACAACTACACTGCCGGAATACTCATCATATCCCAACTTTTCAATAGTGTAGGGATAGTTCCCGTTCCTTGCGGGCAAAGAAGCCACACCTTGCAAATTGGTAAAGGTTGTTCTGTTATCCATCATTACATTTGCATAAGGAACAACCCCTCCCTTTTCGTCCGTCACATGGAAAGTGACCGTATAAGGAGCTAAAACCATTTGTACATCAATGGAAACACTACCGTTCAACACTACAAACATTCCTTCTACGGGGATATATCCCGAAGCGGAAACAATATATTCATACTGTCCGTTTGCAAGTTGGATAATAGCTTGCCCATTGTCATTTGTTATAACAGCATTGTTCCCTATAGAAATGTTTGCACCCTCAACAGGTCTCCCCTCTGAATCCGTCACATTGAAATAAACCTCTTGGTAAAGGTTGAGTGAGCTGTCGTTGATGCCTACAAACAAATCCTCCGGTTCAGACGGGTAAAACAACGGAGAGAGGTTGCTATCAGAATCGTACAAAATATTTCCGTCTTGATCGCGCATCACAAACCCCCTTATACGCGGAAGCTGATTTGCCGGGACTTGCTGATCGTAATACGGAAAGAAATACTCGTCCGGCACATATTTTACGCCATCGGTCTTTTTTACAATATCCAGCAAATCGTCCCATTCTACGATTTTTCCAGGTGTCCAAAAACGAAAATCAAGATATTTAGTAAGGTTCACTTGTATGTTCTGACGCACAGTAGACACATCGTAATCCGGTTGAAGCTGAACACGGAAATCCAACCCCCTTTCTGAACCCACATAGAACCAATCAATATTCTTGATACCAATACCAACTACTTTCCCTTCAATATTCAGTTCTGAAATACCAAAATATCCTTGTGCGCTTTCAAGAAGTGTATCAAGTTCTTCTTCGGTAAAGAAAATACCGTTCTGCGAAACAACATAGAGATTATATATGCCCTTTTCGTCCAGACCGGCACTCATTACTTTTAAGACACGATCGTCTATGTTGCTAAGTGTCTGTGTCCAGTATTCTATTGTATTCTTGCTAAGGATATTCAGATTGTTCTTAATACGGATTCTAAACGTTTCATCATCCTCACTATCACGTCCTCCAATAGCATAATATTCATTCGTACATTCGATATGACCTTGTGGCTGCGGAGAAACATTGGTAATGCTATTAGGCGGTACGTTTGTGGAATACCCTGCGTTGATACTTCTTACCTTTACATATCCGTAACCACTTTCCCCTACAGTCAATGCTTCGTCAACTTGGAAACGAATACCATTTTTATTTACAAAAGTAACAGACGTATCATATACTGTACCTGGATCAGCAAATACCCTTATATATGTCGAAGAACCCAAAGCACCTTTACGCGGGCTGACACCATACAAAGCAGCAGCCTTATCCAGATAAACGCCTGTAGCTGTATCTGGAAATATCTGCGCTTCCTTTATGGCAATATCCTTCATTGCCTTTTGAGCAACTTTCGCTACACCGAATGCCGTAGCATTCACAACCGAACCGTCAGCTACATTACTTACCTTAGCTGTCTTATCTAAAAACATCTCTATAAAAAGATTCTTTAGATTGGTTATTGTTGCACTTGTTTTTGTAATCATCTGAATATCAATTATATAGGAACATTTACTAAATAATCTTTCTTTGTTACCGTTTTACATTGCAAAGAAAGGAACACGGCATCTTCCTCTCTTTTTACATCCATCAACTCCACAGAATCCCATCTTGAATCCCTTTGGAACATGTTCATTACATCCTTAAAAATAGAAGGGTACTGGATTGCGTTCACCGTTGTTCCTATGAACTCATTTGCAATTCCATAATCCTTAAACTCTGGTATAGCACCTTTTTGAGAAGAAAGAATAGTATCCAAAGCCTGTCGGATCGCATCATCGCCTATCACTATCTTTAAATCGTCATTCTCAAAGACAAAATTCACATCTATGTCACGTCCCAAGATATTATCTCCCACAAGTACGTCCACAACAGTATCAAGATAATTATTCCCAGCGTTCTTTAAATTGATATAGAACTTGTTCCCTCCATCGGAGAACGAATAATCAGTTTCTTCTATATACTGCGGTATTGTAATGTTCATCCAATCATCTTCTGGGTTGGAACTGTTAAGCTGACGTGCCACATCTTCAAAACGCTCACCTGTCCGAAGTGTCTTTTCCATCTGCAAAGTATTGTTCCTGTCTAAAGAAGAACTTCTAAGCCACCTTGCAGAACTTTTAATAGTGGAAAGTTTTGTCTGCGTTTCCGTAAAATTGTCCAGAATATCCCACATGGAAATATCGTCCAGAGTATTTTCATGTAGGATGAACAAAGGTTCAATCGTTTCCGATTCTCTCACAAGTTCAACAAGGCGCAAGAAAGAATCCTTATTCATCCCCCCACCATTACTATAATAATCCACAATAAGAGGATAATCGTTGGCACAGAAATCAACAAACTTCTGGAAATATGACTTTATATCATATCCCGTTACGTTGTAAAATTTTTCGAAAGCATCATCCATTGCCCAACAAACCTTTAGAGATTGAACTTGCAAATTCATTTATGCCCTTTTGTATCACATTAGAGGCGCACATTTCCAAAAGCGAACCTTTACTACCACTTGTTCCCGAAACCGCTTCTAAAGGAGCTATAACAGTCATTTCAAGATTGTATTCCCATATCATATTCTTTGATATACTCTGACTGAAATTAACGCCACGCGGTGGAATCGTAACAAGATAGCTTTCTCCAAGTGCCATGTTATAGAAGAAAAGTTTCATGGGAAACCCGTTCTCGTCCACTCCGTTGCTTTTATCTATGATAGATTGTAATATCTTGATACAACCATATCCCGTTTTGATGCCGGCATCAAAGGAAGGCATAGTGAGAGAACTTGTAGATTTTCCCTGTAATTGATAGAGATAACGCTTTCCTGCCGAGATACTAAAAGCTGCACCTGTCAACGAAACGCTATCAGAACCGCTTAAAAGAATCTTGAATGTCCTTCCAAAGTTTCCCTTTATCGTAATTGTCTGCGGCATAAAAACAGGAGAAGTAAGTACTGTTATGCCTCCTGCCGTGTTGACTACCGTAGTTCTTTTAGGTTCACTCTTATCTATACTCTCCGGGCTGATAGGGAAAGTAAAGACATCAATTGTGTTCCCTTTGGAATCTGCCAACTCCAAAGAACACATATACACTTCAAAATCATTCGGGAACTGCGCTGCCATCATGGAGCGACCCAAATTTTTAAGTGTCGATTTCGCTGTTTTTACCACTGAATCCAAAACTGCCACGGCTTTATAATTTTAACTTGTTCAAAAGTACGAATTTCTTCCCAATATCCTAACCCTGTGTTATCTTTTCATTCTCATAATCAGAAGCAACAAAACTTTGCGCCGATTGCATGGGAGATGTAACGGGAACAGGAGCGGGACTTGGCACGCCAGCCGTTGCTCCAACAAGAAATGAACCTGCCGGAACATTGTGGGTATGGGAATTGAATGTATTTACAAAACCATTCAATTTACTTGTAAGATTATCCAGTTCAACCAGACCTTTCAATCCCCCACCATTGAACTCAATAATATCGTTGTTCATTTTCAAAGTAGATGCTCCCGTTTTCAAATCTAACTGTTCTTTCGTTATCGTGCTTTGTACATCTTCCCCAATCTTTACCGATACACCGGAATTATCCACTTGCAAAGATTGTTCCATTTCCTCCGTTTTCCAATGAAAATAAACCTTTTCCAAATCCATAGAGACTTTTCTTTCCTCTTCTTCCGGTTTTTCTGGATTCACAACCTTTGCCTCTATCTGTGTGTATCCCTTTACGGAAACATTTACTCCTCCGGTTACATTCACGCTTCCAGTGGATTCAACAATTACCTCCGATTCTTCTGATCCTGTAGCAAGTACCTTTACGGATGCTTTTTCGGGAGAATTAATCGAAACAATTACTGCATTATTAGCCGGATCAACCGATAAAGATGCAGTCACGTTCCCTACTGTCTTTCTGAACTGGAATGTATTCTCTTTCCACATAGGAGACTGATCATTTCTCGGATAGCTCCCTATCACAATAGGAACACCGTCATACGGGTTGCTCGCTATCACTACAGCCGACCCTTGTTCATTTTCTTTTTCCGGAAACTCGATATTAGCCAAAACTTCATTTGTTATATAAATATCCCGAAAGAAAGCTCCCCCATTTCCCATGACAGAAACACGACCTCTCCTTAAACAAGTTTCCACATACAAATCCCTGTCCACTCCATTGGGAACAACAATGAACCCGAATGAAATTGCTTCGGGGGACGCATTCAATTTTCTTACTTTTCCACCTGCCATAACTAACTGAACATCTTACGATTAAGAAAATATTCAAACTGATCCCTATCCACCTTTGGAGAAACAAGCGTAGCGATCTGATCTTTTTGAGCTACTTTGACTGCATTTTTCATTTCAGTCAAATCAACCAATTTGAAATAATCCGGTTTCACATCTTTACTTTCTTTCCCTGCATTATCCTGTCTATCCTTTACAGAAGAGAAAGAATTGGAAAGAATTGGCACGTACATACCCCTTTCTACTTGTATAATGGTCTGTCTTTGTAAATTTCCATCTAAGAAAGAAACATTATTGACAACAGAAGATACATAAAAAAATTCATTTGTTGGCTCAAAATAAACGAAAGTGCCAACCTTTATCCGTCTGTCGCCATTTATTGTAATTGTACCTGTCCTTGTGAAAGGAAGGTAAGCTGTTGATTCCAGAATATATATGAGATCATTCAATGCTGCTTCTTGAAAATTGGATAATGTCTGCGTCTTGTTTACTCCGTCCGTTTCCTTATAGTTCAAATATTGGTCTGTAAAAGACATTTTCTTATTACCAAACACTTCGGCATAATCATCCAAATACACAATAGGAACAAAAGCAAGACTTGTTGTGTTTCTTTGTCCGGCATGATTGTCCATCACTCTTAACTGATACCAAGAATAACTTCTTGTATCATAAAACAAATCATATCCTTGTAAATTGCCAGAAGTAATCGTCACATACTGCCCGTTCTTATAAGCTCCCAAAATAGCATCCTTATTGAATGGAGGCTGTCTTACAACTATATCTATCGTATTAATATAGGTGTCAAAGTAAAATTCCACCAAAGGAAACTGACATACCCTTGTCATATACTCCAATAACGTGCCGTTCGGATTGGCAATAGAAGAATCGATAAGAACTCTTTTTTTAAGAATATCCTCCACAAATACTTTCACTATCTGCCAAACGCCATTAACAGGACGTTTTTCCTTTGCTCCAATATCATACCCTTCTGTTCTTTTGTCTTGCCAGGAATCAAATACACTATTTTTGGCTATTCCTATTGTTGACATGACGTTTACAATAAACCATAGACACTCCCGTATAGGCTTTTCTGCGTATGACCACAAAAGATTTGAAAAAGCTCCTGTAAGAACGTTCCTTTTGAACCAAATACTATCCTCACTCATTTCGTACCAATGAGAAAACGTATCAGTAGCGTTAAGCAACGGGATAAAATAGCAGCCATCCTCTGTAAAAAGTTTATTTATATCCCTTCCATCTATAGTGATAGATTTTACGTTTCCTTGTGCTGCAAAAGAGGATGTACAAGTGTCCACAAAACCTATCATATCCCAAATGTTGTTTTTAGCTATTTTAGAAACAGGGATTTCCAAGTTCACTTGCTTTCCTAAATCCAAATCTCCCGTTGATTTTTCTTTTTTTAAACGTTCAAACCGGATAAAGACTATATCATTGTTTTGAATAAACTTTTCTTGAAAAGACTTGACCTGTGCTCCGCTATTAGAAACAAGATTAAACTGTTCCACAATAGACTCTCCAAAAGCAAAAGAACTTTCATTGGCATAAAAGGGTGATAAGAGAATAGTAAATTCTCCCGTTTGTTTTGATTTTGTCGTTACCACCTGCAAAACGTAAGGGGATAAGTCCATAACCTTATCCAAAGCCTTAATATATACCCATATCCTTACGTTCATGGAAATTATCTTAGCATTTATTCCTGTCCCTTTGAGTGAGGAAGTTACACTTGTATCGGGCAAATATTCTTCATCACTTATCAGACTTTCATAGTTTTCTCCCCAATAAGCCTTGAAACTTCCTTGTGATACAAATTGTCCTTCTTTTGCAGCTTTTGTAAGGGACAATGGCGTATCATCTTTCGGGCAGAACAAAGTTGTCCCTTGCTTTACGTAAGGCAATGTGCCGGAATCATAATCGCTTTTGTATTTCGCTTGTTCCTCTTTGTCATAAGTCCCCCAAATAATATCAAGATTGGAAACCCCCTTTTCATTCTTTACTTTCAATAAATCAGACGGGGTATATTTTTTCTTCCCAGTGGGAATAATCTTTTGCCATGCATCAATAAAATCCTGTATGGTGGAATACCTATATGCTGGAAGTGGATATATTGGTGGTACACTTGTTTTGTTGTTGTCTTTTTCTGTCATAGATTATTCCTCCGATCTAATCATCTTTTTAAAAAACGCTTCCATCATAATGCCTGGGAAATTCTGCAAAGCCGTTCTTGCTGCCGTTGCCGTAGCTCCATCTCCCCTGTCAAGAGCATCTTTATATTGTGTAAATAAATTCTCAACAGCAGTAGGGAAACTCGTTATGCTATTGTAGATTCCATTTATGGCGTTCAACATTTTGCCCAACCTGTCTATATTTGCTTCACCAATTCCAATCATTCTATTTTCATAGGTAGACATCATCTTTTCACCAGACGTAACCGTTCTTTCGGCAGCAGTGGGTTCATATCTGTTTGTCGGATCGTTCTGCCTCCTAAGTGCTTGTCTGGATTCTTCCATTTTCTCAAAGAACTCTCCAAAATCAATATCCCTGCGCTCTGTTATCTTGTTGATGTCCGTATAAGAAAGATTTGTGAAAGCACCTCGCATCAAGTGACGAAGCATTTCAAGACTTCCTCCCGATATCTCCTTTAATGATTCAAGAAACCGCTTCATTATATTTTTATCCCCTTCGCCTCTTGATAAATCGTCCATAGCAGCAAGAACATCGGAAGGATTCATCGCCCCTGTAGCCTGTTGAGCAGCACGGAACAAAAGAGTTTGAGTTACATCATCTTGTGAAATCCCTTGTCCCATGAAAGCCTGCTGTACGCGCTCCAATTGCCTACCTTCCATTCCGGTCTGCAAACGAACAGCACGCATGATAGAAGCTATGCTTGCTGCATCTATTTCACCTGTACGGGAAAGAATATCGTCAGCAGAACGAATAAAGGTAGTCATACTTTCATCCATTGTAGAGGCAATCTCACTAAGAGGAATTTGAAGCTGTTTCATTGTCTGCTCAAATGAACGGATAATAGCAGATGAAGAAGCTGTTTGTCCTTCCTCTGTACGGGCAAAACGCATCGCCCCTTGCATTCCCATTACAGTACGATCACTAAGTCCATATAAACGCTGTACAGCCATCAAACTTTGTGTTTCCGGTACGGGCGCAACTGTTCCCTCTTTTCCTCCGGCGGCACGGATAAGCGCAGCACGCCTTTGAATATACTCTCCTACATTCATTCCAAGAGCACCAGCAGCATAACTACCTTCTCCAAAGGCTGTGCGCATGGCTTGTCCTGCGGAAACGCCCATTGTCTGCGCATAAGGTATGGTTCTCTTTTGCGCTTCCATAGCCTTTTCAACAGATGTAGTGAAAATTCCCGCCATGACATTGGCGACCGCAGTGGTTACACCGCCTAAAAATCCCCCTACACCAGGTATCAAAGAAAGACCTTCTCCCACAATTCCGCCCAAAGAAGATATAAGTCTTCCACCCATAGCAGCAGGACTTTGGAATGTAGCTCCAACACCGGAAATCACTCTTGTGGCAATGTTAGTAGCTGTACTTCTGTCACTTCCTCTTTGTACATTTTCCCTTCTTTCTCTTGTAATAGGTGTTTCTTCTCTTGCTGGCACTGGTGATGGTGTGGGCACTGGAATAGGCTGTATTCCCGATCCACCCACAGAAGAAGTTCCTCTTTGATTGTATAGAGTTTCATCAATAGAAAAGACACCTTCTTGTATTCCCTCTAAAGCGCGTGCTCCTGCTTGCACGTTTTGAAGAATTTGCTTTGTTATATCAGACAAATCGCTATTACCGGAAGAAATAGCTTCCACAATATCACGAAAACCTTCTTGATTGACACCAAGCAAAGTTAACAAGTCGATAGCTCTTGTTCCTCTATCTTGATAGGATTCGCCTCTTTCATCCGAAATGTCCGCTTCTGGTTGCTTTCTTCTTCTCCTTCGTGTGGGTGCTGTAGTCTCTTGTTCCTCTCCTTCCGGTTGTGGAGTAGGCTGGATAACTGGACGTGTGGGTGCTGTAGTCTGTCTACCCTTTTCGGAATTTTGCTGTCCCAAAAGGTTCAATTGTTCCCTAAGTTGGTTGAGCGCATCGTTCTGCTGACGAATAATGTCGTTATTGTTTTCGACTATTCTTCGTTGCATATTCTCAACATCTCTCCCGACCGACCTAAGTTGAGAGACATCTACCGACACCCTAAGTCTTTTTTCGTTATCAGCCATCTTTCTCTTTATTTTCTTTTGCCTTTTGCTCCATCTCTATCATCTTAAACATCTGATCTTCATAGAAGGCAGTATCTTGTTCCGAAATTTCACCTTCCGGTGCTTTCAACCAATCCCCGATATTGGGGATATATTCTTGCGCTCTTTCCTCTTTTTCTTTCTTTTCTTGACTAAGTTCATAAAATGCCTTTTCTTCTTCGAACTCCATAAGTTCAGTAAAGAAATCACACTTCTTATGTTCTTCCGAAAGAAAAGGAATATTGTGCTTGTTCCTAAACCACCTGTCAATAGGGAAAGTGTTATTCCATTTTATGACGAAATTCCTATATTCTTCCCGGTTCATCAGTCCACAGAAGAAAGTATTTTTTCAGCCTCTTTCAAGAAAGGGAACACCTCGTTCATGTAAATATCGCTGATCTCCTTAAAATCTTTCAATCCAAGTTCCGAGAAACTTTTTACCTTCAAATCCGCAACCAACTGCGGACAAAGAACGGATAAAGTTGCCTCAACATCAATCATATCCAACGCACGCTGCGCTGTAATAGTAGGATTGCCAATCAATGAGTTGTAACTCCCTTTCCCCAGTCTTTGTTTGTTTACTTCGATCTGGTAATACTGTCCTACATTAGGAAATTGAATCTCGTACTTTCTTCCTTTTACTGTAATTTCTTTTGTTCCCATACTTTGTTTTTATGATTAATTGATTGATACGCACAAATATACATATAAAACAGAGAAAAGCGGAATTTTCATTCCGCTTTCTGAAAAAATTACTCATTCCCTTTCTCTTTATTTGATTCAAAAGAAGTCCTTATGATTTTACTCATAGAAGAATCAAATTCATCACAAATTTCTTCTTTTGAATTTTCTTCAAATTCTGTCTGTAACTGAATAGGAGGTGTTTTGTATTTCAATTGGAACAGATCGTCAAATTGTTCTTTCGTTTGAGAAACAGACATCAATGTTGTAACTTCTATAATCTGCTTCTTCAAATGTTCTCTCCCTATTTCTGGTGTCAAAGATTGATGCCACTTATATTTCCAATTCCCCTTTGAAGTTTTGCCCGTTTTTTCTTTTATTCTATCTACAACACCCTGCGGAAGCAATTCATAAATATATTTGTTTGTTAGCTTTCCAATAAAAGAAGGCTTGTTTCTAATATATTTAGGGATAAATGGCAACCCCCATAAACGATATATATTTTTATAAAAATCATCTGTAAAAGTAAGTTGCCATTTCAATATTTCGTCCGATATATAGGCGTTAAGGATTTTTTGAAGCTCAAACCTCTCTCTGTCATATTGATAACCTGTAGCTTCATCTACCAAAGATATGATTCCAACCTTGGCAAAAGACCGAACCAAAATTTCACATTGATCTGCAATTATTTTTTGTCTGTCACTCAATTCAATATGCTTTCTTGCTTCAAGCATTCCATCACAAATATCCACCAACACAGTAGCTTCATATCCATTTACCTTTTGATTCCCAAGATAGCAATCTAAAGGCTGAAATCGTCCCGGCTCTAAATCTCTAAAAATAAAAGGCTTAACTGTAGAATTGTTTAAAAAAGTAGGCAATTTCGTCCCACCTTGTTTTTCGTCCGTTATTCTTAAAATTTCTTGCATACCTCTCCCCGACAAAACCCTCATTCCGTTTTCAAGAACATAGCAAGAAATCGACATACCGCCTAATTGCAGAACACCTTTACACTCAATCTTATTAATCATATCATTTACAATTTGAATTAGTTAAACAAAATTTTATTCGTCTCATCATCTCCCAAGCTGTTTTTTGAGTTACTTCCAATTTTCTGCCCATTTCAACAGAATTTATTGTATCATCATACAAAACCAGCCATAAAGCCTTAAACCACTTTATAAGTGGAATTGATGTCTTAAAAAAGATAGTTTTCGTTTTTACATCAAAAGCCTTATTTGTATCACAACAAATATACTCATTACCACGAAGCCTAACTTTAGATTCTCTACTATAAGGAGAAATAGGATAAGAATCTTCCCATCTAAGGGCTTCCAAAAATCTTATACAACTTTCTTCTGTAGGGAAAGCAGCATCAAGATCATCTAAACTTTTAAATCTACTACTCATAACAAATTGAATTTTTAATACACGCCACAAAGATAGTAAAAATTATAATCCAAACAAATATAATAATAATAATTTCTAAAAACAAAAGGTGGACAAACGTCCACCTTCCTTTATTATGAATAATAAGATTGAATGTAATTGCTTCACAGCAACGAAGCAAATATAGCAACTTATTTTATTCTTACAAAATCAATCCATAACCTTTATATTAACAAATTTTACAACTTATCTTGTTAAATGTAGTTAATATTCAGCAGTTACAATCGGGTTAAGATAACGTATGTTAACATTAAAACTTGAAACGGATTGCTCCTGCAACTGCCAATTCTGATTCTCAATGAAACAAGGTGTCAAAAGAGCAATTGTCTGTCCTGTCGGGTCAACGCTTGTTACCATCTTACGAGAGTCGTCAAAATTCTGTACCAATTTCTTATAAATCATGATAGAGAATCCTTGCTCTGCAAATGTAAGGGTGTCCAAAACCTCCTGCAAAGTCCCCAGACGGTGAATCATCGCTTCCACTACCGGAGCCTTAAAAGACAAAAAGAACTGATCTACCGTTGCCGAACATCTGTAAGAAACCGGCGGGATTTCCTGAATAGGCAAACTACCCAATCCCTGTACGTCCACACGATTGATTTGTTCCTGTACAGTTATATTTCTAACAAAACCGGCTGTTTCGTTGCCGATCTTGATATATGCCATAGGTGCACTGAATGTCTGCATAATATCTATGTTTTAGAATTATTATCCACGAATTAAGAAGCCTGTGAAGAACAACTTGTTGATTTCATTGTTAACAACGATCTTGTAAGTAACAAACCAAGCATCTTCCTGTCTTGTTACGACAACATCCTTGAAAGAAAGAAGCAAGTTGTCCTGAGCTTCCGTTGCTACTCTTGACTGCAAATAAGCAACCGTCCAGTCCTTCACCGCGCCAGCAGACAAAGTATTGACATTTACACCGTTTTCCTGCCCAAGCAGATCAATAGAAGCATTTACAACCAATTCCTTGTTAATCTGTGCGACAATACGCATAAACTGAATGCTGTGGCTCTGTCCGTTTGAATTGAACAACACTTTGTTGTCCTGTAAAGTGTTTACACCTTGTAATACGACAAAGTTGTTAGTGTAGTCATTGTAAACCGTCACAAGCATACCGGCATCCAAAGCCTTCGTTTTTTCAACTTCACTCAAAGTATGCTGTAATTTGTCAATACCGATCGTCTTGTTTGTAACAGGAATATAAGGCGGTTTTCCGGCTGTTCTTCCCAAGATACAACACAAATTATACATTACACCCCACCAACGTGTTTTTACACCTGTAATACCGGAAGTCATGCCTGCGCCTCCATGTACCAACTGGACAAGCTCACTATTAAAGCCTTTTGCCAAATCAAGTGATTTAGAGAAATTAGCAGCATCAGCATATCCTCCAACAAACAAGAAATGGGTGTATTTTGCCTGGCTGTTCATGTGGGCAATATACTGTTTCTGTAACGCAGAATCCGCATTTTGTCCAAACTGATCTGTAAGAGCAAAACTATAATCCAACCCTGTGATAGCAGCAAGAGCCTGTGTCATGCAATCGACATTATAAGTTTCCGTACCGCCTTTTGCAAGTACGAATTTCTTTCCTGCAAGTGCCGTTGTTACGTCGTTTTCCGCTACAGTTCCTTCACCTTCTTTCTTTGCATTGCTCGTCAAAACAAACAAATTAGCAAAGTTGGAGTCTGATTTAGCCCAATCAATCAAAGTCTGGATATTGTCAAATTCTGGTGACTGCAATACTAAAGTAGGTGCTGCTTGATCTTCCGGTGTTTCTCCAATAGGATAACCATCCTCTGCATAACCAGTAAAAGAACCAACGTAAAACTTCATGATCCATTTTTCAGGATCATCTTCTCCTGCCACAATAGAAACTCCATAACCAGTAATCAGATTGCCAGCTTCCGAAAATGTACCATTTGCTCCCTTTCCTTCGTCCAAAGTTTTAACTTCAAATGTTCCGCCTGCCGTTGTTGCAAAAGTGATAGTGGCAGAAGTTGTCTGTGCAGCTCTAACAAACAAAAGCTGTGAAATACCAGTAGAGGCAGGATTTGAATAGTCCGGTGTAAAAAGTGCCTCTGCAATTTTCCAATACATACCGCCTTTCATGAAAGAACGAAACTCTGCCAAAGTATCAAATCTGTAAACTGCATCCAAGTTCTGATAGTTTTCTCCAGCTACACCAGAACCACCGCACCAATTTGCACCATAAACACCAGTGTCAACTATGATGCAACGACCATAATCAAGCGTTCTGGCAGGCGATGTTTCTGACGTAGTTATCCGGCTATAAACACCCGGAAGTGTTACTTGCTTGTTATTGAAAATAAAAGATGTACTCATAACTTATTGATTTCCAATTAATTATATATCGAATTTATATGATTTTATTCCCTCTATCCTCTCCAAATAGTTAGATGGTAATGTGGATCGCTTTTCCATATTTTCCTCTTCCCACAATGGTTGAAGATTTAAATAATGATTAGCAATAGACATCCCTTCTTCAATGTTGTCTTTGTAAACTTTACAAAAATAAGATAGCGGAACAACATGATCTATATTCCATTTCCCTTTACCATTTCCTCTATTACTCCAATCCATGCCCGGTTTAAATTGTGATTCAATATGAACAATTAATTCAGGAATAGAGCAACCCAGAAAATCAAGATTACGTTTCCACCCATACAAAAAATATTCTCTGATAGAATCTCTTAATTTTTTCAAATACTTATGCCTCGTTCTAAAAACAATATCATTTTCCATTTTATTTTGTTTCCATTGCCTCAAACGTCCACTAAGTCTATATTCTGTATGTTGTTGCTTGTAGTAATCCTTTTTATCTTTATATCTTTCTTTAGTTTGTTTGGAAGCACATTCTTTGCAAGCACAACTAAATCCAGTAGGATTCATTCTACTAACATAAAATTGTGTTTTATCTTTAATTTCTCCGCAAACAGAACATTTTAATTTTCCTTCGTAAGAAATATCTTTATGCTTCTCTTTATTTTTACTTCTTTGAACAAGTGCTATTTTCTTAACGCACTCTTTGCAATATCCGCTACGTCCATCAGAATGTGTTGTGCTTATACCAAAAGCATCAATAGGCAATTCTCTGCCACATCGAGAACAAATTTTAAATTCAGAAACTTTCCTTTCCTCTAAGGGAATTTGCTTTTTAATTTCTTCCCTTTTCTTTTTCTTATCATCTGTGCATTTTTTGCAATAACAATTCAATCCATCAGGTTGGCTCTTTTTAGCATAGAACTCACTGATAGGCAATTCCTGTCTGCAACAAGAACAAATTTTAGTCCCTTTTTGAAAGTCTGCTTTCATCCCTTCTTCAAATTTGTTTTTCCAAAGGTAATCATTTTTCAATCAATGTACTACCAACTGCCTTTAATTTCCGATTCCACCCCAGGAAGCCCATCTGTAGCAGTCGAATCACCAAGAGCAATACTATCCACTTGGTTGACCTTTCCAAAGAGGATCTTTCCAAGTAAAGTAGTGTCCACAAGCCCTGGAGCTATTTCTTCCGAAGATAATTCCAATCCGATAGAACGGATAAAAATAGGAGTTGGCATCAAATGGTTCTCCATCATCAGTTCTTTCATGGAAAACTCTATTTTAAGAAATTGAGAAGCCAATAAATCCCAAGAACCAAGTAAAAGTGCATACAAAATTTCTGACATCAAAATTGATTCGTTCATATTTACAGAAAAACACATAATTTCCAGTCCATACTGTCTTGTATCTCTGTACATAGGAACGCCACCCATAAAAGATTCTATCTTACCTATAGAATTAGCGATACCACTTTTCTTTCCCGGTTCACGAATCACATAAGATGGAAGTCCTGCTCTGTCCTTCGGATATTCCAGCAATACCTTTATGTTGTTAGGGTTTGTTTCTTTCCGCAAAAACAAATTCTTTGCCTGTTCATAGTAGTTGAAAGAGCCGTCCTGTGCATCTCCCAACACTTTGTACAAGAAAGAATCCTTTTCATTCGTTTTACTTTCGAAGTCCGTTTGTACATATTCCAAACAGGCTTCCACTATCTTTTTTATTTTGACTATCTGTAGCATCGTTACATTGCATTTAAAAATTGATCAATCACTTTGTCTGCAACAACATCTATCTTCGCTTGTTCAAGAGCTTTGTCCATAAGTTTATATGGAACAATACCGCCATTCCACCAACTATTAGGATCAGAGTTTTCACTCACCCTTCTCCATGTAAAGTAACCGCTTCTCTTTTCTTTTTCAGTAGAAGCAATATTTACTTTAGTCAAACCCTGATAAATAGGAGCTTTGTGCATATAAGCCGGTTTGTTTACACCCAGCCTATTTATTGCTTGTCTCTGCCCTTTTTCAGAAAAACTTTCTGGTAAATTACCACTTCCTAATCTTCCTGTCTTCTGAACTGCGTTGTAAATTTGTTGCGGCATTATAGAAGCAAACAATCCCGAATCCGCTACAGCTTCCGGCGTTGCATGTCTAAAGGGAATATCTATATACCAACCTCCATCCTGTGCAATCTTTCTTTTTGGGGAATTTCTAAAACCTTCCTTTTCATCAAAAGGTGGTTGCCCTTCTTCTATCATTAAAGGAATAGAAGATTCTCTGTTTGTCAACCCAAATGTAACGGACAAAGGGGATTCTCTTTCTATGAAAACTCCCCTTTTATATTCATTCCTTGTTTTATGAAGATTGCTTGATATAAGATTTTGCCACCTAAGCTGATATTCCGAGACAACCGCATCAATAATGGAAGAACCTAAAAACACAGATTGATCCCCTGAAAGATTAAACTCTTCCACAAGATCACCTAAATCTATATTTATTGGTAAAATCATTCCACCACTTTCATTTGTATGTTATCGTTCAAAATAACGCCCGAACCATCAAAATTAGGCTTTTCAGAGACTATCAAATGCGTTCTTCTTGCTACCGCCTGGATAGGAAGCCTTGTTCTTTCCAATTGTCCTGATTCCTTATTCTTTTTCCATGAAGCACGTACTTCGTGTGGGAAATCCAATACATGAAACTCCAGTTGATGCTGATAATAAACGCTCACAACTGGGTTTAAAGCCATATCAGCAGTCAAAATTATGCAATAAGGATTCGCATCACTTACTTTGTAATCTGCCACTGAAAGTTGTCTTAAAGGCATCGTAGAACCATCAAACACATGTATGCTGTATATGGATAACGGCTTATAAGTAGTAAATATGAAAAAGTTCTCTCCGTCTGTTCTGACAGGAAGATTTTCGCTGAAATAAGAATATTCCTTTTGAATTGTGATCCTGTCAAAATACCCCATATTCGGTTTATCTGTATCCGTCACCGTTACATTGATAGTTCCTATCAGTTCTTCCGACCAACGTTTATAGTCGTTGTTTCCGTTTATTCCGGTTATGAGTGCATGTGTGCTTACAGGGTTCACATAAAAATATCCTGTGCCGAAACAATTCTGACAATCCGTCAAAGGAGAATCTGGCGCGTTACAAGGACATCTCAAAGCCTTTTCGATTACCACCTCATATCCTTTCAAATACACAGCAGAATCGAACTCTGAACGCATAAATTCAGGACTTGCATTGCTTAAAGCCGGAATAGGTGATTGTAAAATGCTTTTTGCCACGATACGTCCTCCTTATAATACCAAAAATTTAAACTGATCGTACACAAGTTTTATCCGTCCTACCGTTTCCTCTATTTCTTTCTGATACTGTTTCAGACGTGCCCCATACCCTGCATTTTCAGCAGAAGCAGTAGAGTTTATGGATTGTCTAAGTCCGTCTATCTCCAGGTGCATGGACGCAATACCAGGAAGGCTGAATATCATATCACCTGCGATATTTAACGGGCCAAATGAAGCAAGTTTCCCGACCAGATTTATCAAATCAACCGGCATTTTATCCAAATCAAATCCGGTTATATACTGAATATCCCAATAGTCCGGTATGTTTGTGTACCGTTGAAATCCTATTTGAGTTGTTATACCTGTAAGAATAACATCGGCATTTCCCCTGACCGAACTTGCCCCAGTAGGTACTACACTCATTCTCCGTTTCCCTATCCCGTCCATATCCTTTTCACATGTAAGCCATGCTTGCGGATAAATAATCTGCTCCATCTTATTCAACATACCTGTTAGCGCAAGAGGAACTCTTACAGGACAGTTGGTTTGTATGATAGGGAATTGCTGAAAATAATCTGTCCTGTAATAAGAATGCGTTTCCGATTCAACCAACTGTTTTACAAATTTAAGATTGAAATAGTTCTCAACCTCTCTCTGCGCTGCACTAAGATAAGTTCTAAGAGCATCATCAGAAAAAGCCGTACCAGTTCCAGCCTGTATAGTGATACCATACAAGTAGTTGTTCCACATTTCGGCTACCGAAATGACCGATCCTGTGTTCTTTTTATATTTTATTGTAAACGTCAGTTGTCCCGGCATAACCTTTTATTTTTTAGGTAAAGAAATTATCGCATTGATAAGTTCGTCCTTCTGATCTTCTTCTTTGAATCTTCCTGCCTTTTGCTTAGACATACCATTTTCAATAGCAAGAGTTTTCAAATCTTCGAAAGACATTTTGGACATATCTTCTTTCAAAGAAGCAATTTCTTCTTCATTATAAGAACTTTCTTCTTTCTCTTTCTCTTCTTCTATTTCTTTTGGCTTTCCACCATTCATCAATCTTTCACACTCTTTTCTCCAAACATCAGCAGCTTGTTTCATTTTTTCAATTTGAGTGTTCTTGTCGCTGATAATACCGTTCAAACGTTTGATTTCAAAGTCATACTCATCTTTCAGAACTTTGATAGTGGCTTCATCATCCTTTTCTCTTTCAGATTTTTCCTTTTCCAAATTCTCTGCATCTTCCAAAGAAGTGATTCCTTTAAAGCCGCCCGTTCTGATATATTCCCAAGTCTCATCCTTTACGGTTGACTTACCGTTCGTAAACTTCACAAGTTCATCTCCAAATTGGATAACAGTGTTCTTATAGATTGTTGATACGATTGTTACCATATTTCAAACTTAAATTATTAAGGGAAGGGAAGATGTTGCCAAGAACCCTTTCCTTCCCTCTTGTTTATTTTAATTCCTATGATCTCTTATGCACCTAAGCCTTCATCACCGATATTGATGACACGACATATCTTAGCGGGCTGATACAAAACCGGAGTGCCGTAGTTCAAAATTGCAAATCTACGAGACGGAGCAGTGATTGCAAAGTCGATCTTACGAGTGTCACCGAACTGCAAGTATTCGTTGATCTGGCTATCATTGTAGTAAATCAAAGCAGACTTAGTTCCTGCAATGATACGGTTGCGGTCACGAACTTTATTTACAGCAGCACCATCATATCCAGCAGCCAGCATAGAAGCCGGAATAGTAAAGATAGGATAATATTCTGTCGTGTCTGTCAAAGCAGTTACTTTCTTAGTACGATAAACCACATAAGCGGTAGCCTGATAAGCTCCACCTACACCGGCTGTCCATTGTAAGTCAACTGACTGATTAGCTGCAACAGCCAAAGCGGTATCTGTCAATTTAAGCGGAGCAGATTCGCCATAGCGATTCTTTGCAGTTACCAGATAGCCATAAGAACCTACATGTAATGTAAAGTTGGTTTTAGCATCTGTAATAACAGCCGGTTTTGTTCCACCTGCAACAGGAGTTGCCGGAGCTTTCGGAGAAGTAGCTGTAGCAGTTGCCTTAATAGGTTTACGAACGTCAAAGAACTTATCGCTCTTAACTGCAACGCTACCAAACTGCGTTACGATATTGTTTACAGACTGACCCATCGTTGCACCTACAACACTGTTAGCCATACCGACAACAACGCGTTTCGATTCATGGAATTTCTTCACATAGTTGTTAAATACAACCGGAGCAGAAACGATACGGTCGATATAACCATTGTAAACGTTTACAACAGCATCAGCAGCATCTTCAACCAAAGCATCAGTCAAAATACCACCCTGTGCGTCAATAACGGCAGCAGAGCCATAATAAGCATCCAAAATCTGTTCTGTGCTCATACCTTCCGTAGAACCACGATCAGCAGAAGCGACACCCATCATGTGCTGACGGAAAATGCCATCAAATTCTTCTTCCACACAAGTAGAATCCGCACTCGTCAAGTTAGTGTCAATCAAAGTAAGTAACAGAGTTGTCTTGTTCTGTACCTCACGAGTGTACATATTCATACCACCTGCCAACTTCGCCAACATTGCCGGGTCTGTTACCTGCCCTGTCAATCCCATGAACTTAGCGATAATAGATTTGCGAATGTATTGAGTATCGGTTTCTTCCGGTGTTTCACCTTCACGGTTGAAGATACCTACATCTTCACCATATTTGTACAACTGGTTGTACTGATGAACCGTATTCTCGATTCTCTGTTTCGGCATTTCATTATAAACGACCAACTGATTCAAACGGTTGGCAAGAACCTTGATGTAAGCATCCAAAGATTCTATTTTCAAACCTCCACCATTGTTAATCTGGTCGTTGTATTGCATACCAGTCTGTAAGCCGGCTTCCATAGCTTTCAACACGTCAGCAACATTATTGCTACCTCCAAAAGCTGCCAAATCATTATAATTGTATAATTCCATGATTATCAATATTTTATATTATATTCAATCGAATTGTTTCTTACTTGTGGAACTTGATATTATACTTTTCGTACATGAACTTCGCCAAGTTCTTGCCAATAGTTTCGGCTTGCGTATCTGCCAAGAAAGCTAAAGCATCATCGCCAATGGATTTTTCAAGTTCTTCTCCTTCGTTTTCAATAGCCTTATTGATGGCAGCAGTAACTAAAGGTCGCTGTTTAGTGACAGACAACAAAGTCTTTCCTTCTTCGTCCACTTCTGGTTTCATAGATTTTTCCAAAACGGCAGAAGTCTGAACACCTTTGAAAGATGGAGTTTGTGCGCCGAAAGTTTCCAAAGATTTTTCAATGTTACCAAAACGTTCGTTCATAACCTCTGTCATTCCTTTTACGATATTGGCAGCCAAAGAAGCACCGAAAGATTTCATATCTTCCATAGAGAAAGATTTCTCAACTTTATCTTCTTTTTCCTTGATGTCTTCTTTCAAATCCTTTACGTCTTTCTTGTCCTCTTTTACGTCCTCTTTAAGGGCATCTTCATGCTTCTTGTCGTCACCGATATTTTTCTCTTCCTTCTTTTCAGAATCCTTCATCTCGGCAACCGTTTTAGACTTCTCAAAAGTTACATCCCCTCTTTCCACCATAGAAGCAATATCTTCCGCACTGAAACCAGAATTTTCAAGTGCCTTGTATAGTGGATCATTTTTAATTTCATTCAAGTCTAACATAATACTCACTATCTATTTAAAAATTATTGTCGAACTCTTTCTACGAGTGTATTAAGTACACTTCTATCCAATCTTCCTTCCTGTACCGATTTGTAAATCTCCCAAAAAGACTCCACATCAAAAGAATGAGACTTTTGGAAGTTTACCTTGAAATTATTATCTATCTGAACTATCCCATTTTCGGTGCAATACTCAAAAAGGATAGCGGATTTTTGCATTTCCAACAAATCGTTCCCCCTGTTCCCTTTACTTTTCTCAATATCAAGATAAGTTTTGGTATTAACAGGCGTCATAGTCAACGCTATGTTTGTAATAAGGGCTTTTGTCACTCTTTTTGGATTCCGTTTATCTCTTTCCAAAGCCTTACCTTCAACGCTCATTCCAGGCTTTCTTGTTGAACCGGATTCCTTCATCTCAATAGCCTTATCCCAAAAAGCGCGAGCTTCTGGTGACTTTTCCCATAATTTACCTTTCACAAAAAACTTATTATCTCTCACGTAGGCTTCAATAGGCTCGCCTATCCAAAATCTACTTTTGTTAATAGGCGATCTTGTTGGCAAATGATCAAGATTGAATAGTCCTGATTTTAAAAATCTATCATATATAAACCCAGACGGTTCTAATACTTCTTCTTCGTCATCCTTTGAAGAATCGGAAGCAACGCCAGAAAAGACCATATTAGAATATGGAGATTCATTCGCAGAATCATCCTTTTTAGCCTTTTCCAAATCCAAATCTACATATAATTTGAAACTATCAAACATTCTATGGTTGTTGAGTTTAAATATAAACGTAATAACTACACTCAAAAATACTGCAAAATTAGGTATAAATCGCAATAACCCAATATTTTAACTTTTATTAATAATTATCACAATCTATACCTTTTATATTAATGCAATTGCAATCTGTATTTCGATTGCTTAAGTGTAGCAAGAAAATCATCGATCCAACTTACCTCGCCATTATATTCATCCCGTCCAGCAAGCTCCTTTCTAAACTCAACCGTCTTGTCGAAAATCATTTGACAAATAGCGATAGGATCAGATTCTTCCACCTCATCACCTTGTATTTCTCCGTCTTTAAACCGTCCGAATCCTGCTTGACCGGCTTCTGCAATCTTATCTTCAAATTCAGAAACATTTTCTGAAAGGTCATCAAGATAAACGTGCTTCGAGTTATCTTCCTCTCCCCAATGAATGTTTTTAAGGCGCGTTTTAGCTCCTTCCAGAAAATTAAGATAAGTGTTGAAAATACTCTTATCTTTCTTTTCGGACTTTTCAATGTTTTCTTTAGAAGTTTCTTTGTTGAAAACATCCTCACCTGACTTATACAAAGGCTCTATTTTTTCTGCTTTAATGGATTCAATATAATCCGAACCATCCCCATCCCAACTAAAATAAGATTTATAATCTGAATTATCTTTATCCACATCAATACCAAAAGAATGTCCTTTGTTCCCTATCTTTTTGATATACTCTAATAAATTTTTAAGATTACCTCCTTTGTCAACACATTCAATTATGTATCTCGAAGTAGCAATTTTTGCTTTATTAATAGTGTCCTCTTGTGATTTTCTAATATCTTCTGTTTTGGAGACACTGTTTAAACAGAATTTTGTTCCAAATTTCCATTCTTGTTCACCGTTATCTTCTGTCTTTATAACCACAGAAAAAGGCTTACATAAGTTTGTTACTTTTTGGAAAGTAGCTAAAAAATCGGCAAACTTATCTCCATGTCCTCCGTCATTATCACTAAAGGAGATTTGGAAGTTTCCGTAAGTGTATTTGTTTGGTTCTTCCTCGACTTCCACTTCTTTTTCTTCACAAACAGTTCTCTTGAAAGTAATGGCTTTCTCAATCTTTCCTTCATGAGAACAGCCTTCTCCTACTCCATCTTCTGTACGGACGATATTTTTAGTTTCTCCATCCAAAGATTCACGTTGCAATGTATGAGCATCTTCCGTGTCCATTGTTTTTTCAACTTTCCAATCTTCCGGCAGTTCGTCTTCCAAATTAAGCTCTTTTGCACGCTTCTTGATCCATTTCTTTACATCTTCCTTCGGCATAGAAGAACTACCAGATAAACGGATAGCATCTTTCAAATCCTGGCGATTTCTAATAGGATATTTCCCATTTGGCATTGCCTCACCCTTCTTTGCCAAATCCTTTCTTTCTTCATGTGTGAAAAAAGTCTTGTTTGCTGATTTTTCCAGTTTTTCGGGATTTTTCTCGCAATAGGTAGTAAATACTTCCTTTGATATTTTCCCGTCCTTGAATGACTTCATTACCAATTGAAATTCATCCGGCACTTCAATACCAAGAATGCGCTTGATATTATCCTTCATATCAAAAATGAAGTTGTAAAGATCAAGTTCCGTGTAAGGATTGATCCATTCCGACCCTGTTTCCTCTTCCGCATCCACAAGAATATTAACTGGTGTCTGATCATCAATATGACACATAAAATAGTGAATCTCTATCCCCTTTCTTTTGGGGATATACTTACCGACAGGAATCAATAAACTTTCCGACATATCAATACCAGTTTCTTCAAACAGCTCTCTTTTGGCTGCTTGCAAGAAAGTTTCCCCTGGATCAACATGTCCCCCTGGAATACACCAATCGTTCGATACCGCTCCCTTTTCTCCCACACGGTTCAAGATAAGGAGTTTGTCACCTCTAAAAACCAGTACATCGGCAAATTGCACCTTTCCTTGTTTTGCTTTGAACAAATCAAAATAAACCGATTTTTTAATCAATCCTTGTTTCCAAAGTTCTCGACATTCAAAAAGGTGACGAATATCTTTTGCCATTTCAGCAAAATCTTCATCGTTTTCCAGTCTCTCAATCGACTTCTGGATAGAATTTCTTCTATTGTAAACACTCATTAAATCCTTTGATTGCTGTTTCAAGAACTCGCTGAAACAACTCTCTGCCTTCATAGCAGCTTCCGCATTGTCGCTACCTCTCAAAGAATCGTATTGAGACTTTTGTAAAGAGTAATTCTCCGCAAGTGAATCTACTTCTTGCTTTATTTCTCTTTCCTTTTTAAGAAGTCCTTTATACTCATCTATTTTTTCTTTTTGCGTCTGTAAACCAAGTAACGCTTTCAAATTCAGTCCCATATCTAAAAAATTTTATTTTGAATTACTGCTGCAAACTACGTCCGGGATGCAAACATTATCTGCAAAAAAGAAGTCCGGCTTATCAAGTTCAAAACTATAAAAATATTGCGAAACATTATCAATAGGTATTCGTATAATGTTGGTTACTTTGCCCTTGCAACCATTTTTAAGCATAATAACATCTCCTGGACGTATCCTATTAGCCTTTTTCACCTTGTTATCACACAGAACAAAAGAATTTTCCGTTATCCTATGCAACGCATCTTCCCGATACCCCTTTTCAAGGGCTTCGTCCTCGGTAATATAACACACGTCCAAAACGTAAGGTATAGATGATGGTTCAAACTGGACTACCTTACACACCCTCCTGTAACCAGAGACAGTCTTTATAACATCACCCACTTGAATATCCTTTATCCATTTTGAGCTATCCACTGTAGGTATGCTGATATAACCAGAATTAAAAATTGTCCTTGTTTTCATTACACTTCGAAATATTTTGTTCCTACTGTAATTTTCACTTTTGACTTCCTTTGAACACGATCTTTATCTTCCACTTTTTTAGGTTCAAAAGATTGTGTTTTGTCATCCCATTCATAGCCATCTGGAATGTAACGAAGATTGCATCTGCAATTTGGATGCAAAACATAAAGTGTTGGTTTCCAGTCCTTTGACTTCTTTCCTATATTCGTTCCATTGGCAATAAGTTCAGATAAATCAAAGATAACAGGCTTAGAACCTATACCATTTGTTGTGTAAGCATTAATACAATATTTACAACCACCAGGATATACTTGCTTATACACCTTAGCATGGATGCCATGATCCTTCATTATCATTTGGGCTGTACCTATCTGAAAAATATTCTCCATTTCAGTAGCAACTATACGTCCCCAGTCACGATTCCATTCGTCCAATCTATGCCCAAGCGCACTTACTATAGACTGAACAGATTTTCTTTTTAGAACCCCTTCCGAAAGTTCTTCTTTAATAGCTGTTTCAACTTCCCTTTCTCGCTCCGCAACAGCTATTTTCATTTCTTCTTCCGATATGGTGGAAGAAAGGGAATCCTTTATTTTATTTCCCATTCCTTTTATATAAGAATAAGAGCGCATGGCAGACGCATTGTATTCTGCTTTTTCCCTTGTTGTCAATTGTGGATATTGTTCTTTCTCGACATATTGTCTCAAATCATCAAAATTAAGCGAAGAAAGCTGTGCTGGGGAAAGTATGGCTGCTAACCGTCCAAATATGAATGCTTGCCAGTAAGGTGGTATTTTTAGAATTTCTGTCTTTAGGTCAAAATCGAACCTTTTAAGTACATCTATGTCGTCTGGGGAAAGATAATCTTTTCCCAATACATCGGCGATCACTCGTGCAATACGATAATCGACAATGAAAAACAACTGCTGTATTTCTTCCGGTGTGAATAGCATAGACTACTTCGATTTTTGACTGACCATTTTCTTAGTCAAATCCATTAACATATTGTTTATCTGTGTCGAGAAAATGACCTGCGCCATCCCTTCATAACCTTCTTGTACTTTAGGATAGCGCATAGGGTCAACATGATGATGTATATTTGACACCAACGGCATTTTCTCGACTTTTATGTTTTTTACATATCGAACGTTCACGATTCCCCCCAGTTCTTCTCAATGTAAGACATAGCAGCATCCATGATAGGATTCGAACTAAAGGCTTTCTGTGTATCTTCCTTTTCTTCCGAAGCTATCTGACGATCCACTTCTTCATTCATCGCTTCTCCACCATACATAGCCTGCTGCATCTGCATTTGCTTTTGAAGTTGATAGGATTGATTCAGGATAGTATCCGTTTCGGGATTGAATTTTCGTCCAGAGTATTTTTCAAAAATATCCTCTAAGCAAACCATACCGTTTTGAATCTTCTTAGCATCAATCTCGACCTGTCTGCCTTCATCCTCTGCATCCACACCAGTAAAGACAAATTCAAAATCTTCATCCATTTCAGAAACAAGATAGTAATTGATTACTTCTTGTAAGAATACAAGGATAGGTTTCAATCCTTTGTCTTTAGAGTGCTGCAATCGTTCTTTCTGACCGGCTTGTCCGAATATATTAGTTTGATCCTTGAATTGGAAACCAAGCTCAGATGGATCGATACGATATACAGCACAGGCCATAACCAACAGAAACTTTAACCAATCACTAAACTCCATGTCACGGTTGGTATTCTTGCTTAAATCTAACCACTGGAGGTCTAACCCATTAATAATGGGCGTTCTGTGGCTATTATGGGTAAGAATACCGTTGGCAATAAATTGATGCTCGTTGTCAAAAACTTCTACATCATACATTTCGACTTCTTCTTCCGTTTCCTCTAAAAATTTGATTTCCGAAAAATAAAAATCATTATATTCGTAAGGAAGATCAAAATTCATTTTTTTAGCAACTTCAAGAAGTCCAGCTTGCGTTATCCCATCATGACCAATTCCTATACCAATTAATTTTCTCGAAAGATTTTTGTCTATTTGGTCTTCTTCTTTGAAAACATTTCTTCTAAAAGACTCTACCCTCATCTCATTAGCAATCCTTTGCATCATTTTGGGGTGCAGAGAAAACGGTTCTTTGTAATCCAACAAAGACGATCTTTGTTTGTAAGGCTGAATAAAAGATATCCTTTCAAAGAAATCTTTTCTATTTTTAATCAAAAGAAGAAATCCGCCTTCATGCGGTTCTTTATTTAGTTTTGTCTTTCTTCTTACGTTACCTTCCGAATAAGTGCATTGAATCCCTTCAGCTAACAATAATTCTCTAAATTGATGTCTTAATCTATTGTTAACTATTGTTATTTGAGGGGAAGGCGAACTTTTAATAATACATCCATCAGCAGAAAACATACCTCTTATAAAGGCACATCTGCATTCAGAAGAAATCCTAAACAATACTGGAGCTATTGTTTTGCCTTTACAACTTGGAGTAAAACCCAACTCCATCAAAAATTCAAAAAACTGTTTGTCGGAACACAAGATAGAAAGTCTTTCTAAAAGAGTTGATTTAAACCCATACCTTCTTTTTGTATCTTCAGCCTTTTCTTCTGTTATCTTAGTTCTTTTTATATAATTATTTATTCCATATTTGTTTAAAATTGAATGAATGTGTTCGCTTATATAAACTTCTTTAATACTATGAAAATAAAAAGAGATTCTCTTTCTACTTAGATTTCCATTATCAATATGTCCATCACCAATCAGCCACCCAAGCATCTCAAAGAAATCGGCTTCAAGTTCTTTTCCTTTATAATATAAAGTCAAAGTTTGAGGTAATGATTTTTTGTTAGATAAAACATAATCTCCTAATTTAATATCTTTTCTCTCTTTCCATTCTATAACCCCATTATCAGACACAACCTTAAATCTATGCTCTGGAGAAGATTCAATATACATCCCATTAGCAACACCCAATTTGCATATTTTCTTCTTCTGCGTTTTCGTAATTCGAGCATCGACAAAAGATTTACCTGTCCATATTTTTACATCCCTATACTCCAATCCATTCAATACGCCTTCCAAAGACACAAGTCCTTCGTTTTCTGTTACAATTTTAGTGCTTCCAACCAGACAATTACGAGTCCCCACCATAGTCTGTTGCCAAGCCTGTCTGAACTCATCCAAAGAAGATTGGGATATGTTCGGATTCTTAACATTTATGATTCCTTTTGGTTGTGACCCCTTACAGTTATGGACTGCAATAAAGTTACCCAAGAAAATATGTTCATCGTTGAAAACCTCAATATCGTACAATTGTTCTTCTTTATCTTTCCAAGACTTAGAGAATTTGACAAACCTATATTTTAAAATATCTGGTATAGGTAATCCGTTTTCAATATAAGCCTCAATAACTTTTCCACGGCTAATTCTATCGCCTCTCTTTACTCTATATTTCAAGACAGAACTCTTTTCTCCCTTTAAATCTTTTATGAGAGAAGGTACAATGCCTTTAGGTAGTAAATCCCAACGATATTTCGATCTATCCGTTCTATAGATTCCTTCGTTTTTATAGTCTTGCATATAACCTATATTCTTAACAAAGAAATCCACATTTTGAACTCTAATCTCCGCACGACAATCCCTATACTCCTTTTTTCGAGGCAAATTATCTACAACCTCACACCCAACACTCAAACACAGCCTTATTATATCCTGACGAAGATTTTCATCAACACAAAAAGTTGTAGGAACACTGTACCCACCTTTATTCTTCTCTTTGTGTCCGTCAGCAGAGAACATACCTCTTATAAAAGCACATCTACATTCTTTAGGAAGATTAAAAACAGACAAAGGTATTCTCTTGTTTCCAGTATAATTAAAACCAAGTTCTATCAACCAGTCAACAAAAGATTTGTCGTAAATATAAAGATAGGGATAACCAAACTCACCATCGCTTCTTTGTCTTTTTTTGTTGGCAAGGCGAACCTTATTGTGAATATTATACTTATTCAAAATATTCACAAATTTGTCCCTAACTTCTTTGTCTTTTTTCCAATGAGGGAAGATTTGAATATTATGCTCCATCCAAGTTCCGTCACAAAGACCAAAACCTATCATCTCCCAGAAATCGCTATCCAAAACCATTTCCAATGTAGGGGTAAAATCTTTTTTACATTCACATCTCACCTCTTTGGTTGGATTAGGGAACGTATTAAAATATCTCTTACCTACAAAAAATCTTTCTGAATTAAATTCGATTTCTTCTCCAAAATTTAAAAGACAATAGTCTTCCTCTGCCAGTTCTTCCTGACGTTTCCATACAGGATGCAAATCATTATCGGTAATAGTTAAAAATCTATGATCTTTACTTGTCCTAATTTTCAAACCATTAAAAAGCATGGTTATATAAAGATCATCGACTTTCGTTTTGAATGCTTTAGATTCCGTCCACTTTACCCCATCAAAAGTCTTAAACCTCTTTCCTACCAAATCCTTTATATAGCAAACGCCACTGTCTGTAACTATTTGAGTATCAGAAGATAAACAGAAATAATTTCCGTTATATTCAAACCCCCACAATATCCATGTCATAATGCTGGACAAAGTTTCCAATTCAGAAGTGCCATACCCGTTCTTATAAATGTTAGTGGATTTGTTTCGGATACCTATTCCAAGTTCCCAAGGATAGAAGATCACGCTTTCATGCGTAACAGGATTTTCCATGATCTGCCCTTGCCATGCCATACAATATTTAGGAAGATAACCTTTGAAACGGTACTTTTCAAACTCGTCTCGGAACTTAGGGTCAATGCTGTCCAAGAAACGGATCAAAGAAGCATCTACGGCACGATATCTCGCCAAATTCCATGATCTGTCCCTTACAATCTCAAAGGCAAGCTGATCAAGTGTTAAACTGTCAAACACAACTTTTCTCCCAAAATCCTGAAATGTATCAAAAGATTCCCATTTGTCATGGAAACCGCCTTCTTCCAAGAATTTACGAATATAGGCTATCTTTATCTGATCTTCTCTTGAATGTTCTGTACTTTGTTTCTCAAAAGGATTTCTTTTTCTTCGGATAGTGTAACCTTCTTTCTGTTCATCTGTTGAAAAATGCAAGAAATTCTGTACCTGTTCAACACGGGTATTCACCACAGCCCGGACAACAAAAATGTCCCCCATCCTTCGAAGCACTTCGAACGGCATAGAACCGTAAAAGTTAGGATCTTTGTAACCCCTTCCCGTATCGCTTGCTTCGTCCGGGTTGAAGAACACAGCCTTTACATCGTCCTGTCTTTGGTTGATGTTCCCCATGTAAAGATTAGCTTTCACCAAATCCCCCAAGTTGTCAGACCGGGACATCTGTTGTAATTTAGATTGAAGTACAGTAGGAAGAGTTTTCTGCAATCCTACAATATCTTCCAAAGAAAGGCTGGCCAGACCCTTTAACAGGTCTGACTTTCCTTGATTTTTATTTTTGTCTCTTTTCCTACTCACGTCAATAAAAAATTAAGCGGAAGCGCCTGCTGCCTGTGACAACGTAATTGTTATTTGCTTTGTTCCTTCCGATTGTTTTACAACTGCCGACCCTTCTCTCACTGCACCGGTATTGGCTGCCGCCACAACAGAATATTCCGTTGTTCCTTTGGAAAAACCTGTACCGGAAACTGTCGTTGTATAATTCACAGCCACAGGGCTACCACTATTCTTTCCATTTACTGTTTTTTGTTTTGTAGAAGAAATGGAAAGCGTTTTTGTTTCACCCGTAGCAACAAATTCCACCCTTGAAGGATTAGAAGACAAATTATAAACATAAGCAACAGTTGCCTTCGGTTGGCTTAAATTAATCGTAATTGATTTTGCTCCCGACCCTTCCTGTGTCACAACAAGAGTCCCTGTTCTTCCGGTAGTCTCATTTGTATTTTCAGTGGCGGAAACAGTATAATTTGTTCCCGATTGAGTTTTCAAAGAGAAACCCGTACCGGTTACCTTTCCTGTAGTATTTACGGTAGTTGGAGAACCACTGTTCTTACCGTTCAGCTTCTTTTGTCTGGTAGAAGTGATTGTGACCACTTGATCACCTGCCGTTGCAGCAAAAGTAAGAGTTGTCTTATTGGCTGTGATCGTATTTTCATAAGTAATAACAGATGCAGCTTGACTTAAAGAAATGGTTGCTGTTTTTTCACTCTCATTCTGAATGATTGTAGCTGTACCAGTTCTTTGATTGTCAGTAGGATTCTCTGTAGCAGAAATTTGACTTGTTCCCGCATTACCCGAAAAACCTGTACCGGAAATTTTAATCTGAATAGCAACGGCTATGGGTTTCCCGTAAGGCGCACCGTCCCGATATTCCTGCTTGCTGGAAGTAACAACAAAATTCTTGCTTTCACCCGTATTAACGAAAGAAAGAGATTTTGTCTGCAATGTAAACGTATATTCCGTTCTATCAAGAACGTTTACATAATTGATCTTTTCTTCTTCCAGTCCTTCGGGATAGCCGATAAGACCCAATCCATTAGCAAGACACCATTCTTTGAACTTACCGATATTGTAGGTAACGCCAGCATCAATCACAATACCGAGAGACTTGTAATATTCAACGTCACCTACCGTATTTTCAGTTACAAAAACATTCATCTGACTGTCTACACCATCTGTTATGACAGTCATTTGCTTGCTTAAATCTTTTGTTGTAAATAAAAGCCTAAGCATAGTTACTTACTGTTTTTAGCCACAACTTCAAATTTCTGCACTCCGGCATCTGCCATTACGACAAGGTTTAAATCTTTCTTAGCATCCAATCCCAAGTCTGCCAAAGTAAATTCCATAGGAGTGCGACCATTTACTTTTGATGTAAGCACTTTTCTATCACCTCTAATAACACCATACCTTCCTATAGAGTTATTGAGTTTTACCGAATTGGGGAAATAAATTTCAATTTCCTTTTCTGCCGGAACAGTAGTGTAAACAGACAGCACACAAGCATTCTCATCGTTCCATTCTGCATTCACAGCGACAACTTCATTCAGTCCTTGCGGTTCGATTGTAAGAGTAAGCGCGTTGTTTTCTGCAAACGCAACCAACTCTTCATGCTGAACACTTTCTCCCACATTCCATTTCCAGCCTAAAGCAAGGAAAGCATCACTTCCTGCTTTTTCATCAGCAGAAGGATTGACAGAACCGGCAGGAACAACACCTCTTGGAGATTCAGTGATAAAAACTCTTTTTTGTTCACAAGAACCATCTGTAGCGACAACTACGTCAATTTTTTTATCTGTATTAATAAAACGATAAAGTCTCATATCTCAAAAATTTTAATTGCAAGTTATCTAAATAGAAGGACGACTGTCATTCTTATCCTTCATTTTTAAAAATCCATTTTCGTCAAAGTCCCTTAAATATTTCCTGATCCATAAAGGGACAAGGTTAGGACTGATCTTTCCTGCATTCTCAACAATGGAAACAGATTCCCTGACGATAAGAGCCGTGCTCATCAAAGACCGAAACCAAGTAAAAGTAGTGGTGATTTGTCCATCTATCGTATACCCACCCAAAACGTGAGCCACAATAAGCAAACAACTATACACAAAAAGTTTTGTCATAATCATTGCAAACCCTTTAGAGGAAAAATCCTTTTTCATCAAATGGAACACCCAACTTACAAGAGTGTCTATCACGATAAGCACAACAAGAAACTTCAAAAATTCCCAATCCTTAAATATGTATTTTTCCACCCAGTCCACAATAGGAGATAAAGGTATAGCGACAAGTAATGGATAACAGAAGCTACCCAAGTAAGCCTTTATATAATGTATTCTCTGTTTTCTTTCCATTACTTCACAAGGCTTAGTCTTCTTTCTTTTCGGATTTATCAGAATCTTCTTTTGATTTCTTCTTATATTCGGTATCTTTCTTGAAGGGCATACCCACAATACCTTTTCTTCTGTTTTCAGGGGTATCTTTATAGAAGCCAATCTTGTTTTTCACAGGAAGTCCAGTCATTCCAGCTTTTTCGATTGTTTCGGTATCCGCGTCCTTCCATTCAATCTGTGGGTCACGATAATATACAACAGATTTGTTGAAGTTTTCATCAACCACAACAACACGGTTTAAGGACACGAAATCAATAGCTCCGCGTTCCTGCTCGGTAGGATCAATACTTTTAACTACATCAGAAGCAAAGTCTCTAACTTGCTCTAATGAGTAAACCTCCCAGCAATTCTTTTCTGCAAGGTCTTTAAATTCGTTTATAGGGTATTCTCTGGTGCTCATGGACGTAATCATTTATAATTCAACACACAAATGTACCCAAAATTTCCTATAACAAAAACTTTTTAAAATAAAAAACTCTCAGCAAGCACTTTCCTTGTTGGGGTGGCAACCGTACTGATACTTGCTGAGAGTGCCGTTCTCGCTCCACCCAGCGATCAAAGGTAACGGCTTAGCCTCTTAAGGTAGGAAGAAATTAAACTGAATTTTTGATTGTTCCTATGCGCGAAGAGCAATGTTACTTCAAAAGAAGCCTTTCTCACGGGAAGCTAATTATCCCACGACATCCTATAGGAAGACTTACCGCCCATTCGGGACTTACTTTATCGTTTTATACTTCTATAGGGGAGCCGGCATCCTCAAACTCCGTTGGTCGCTCCAATCATTTCAATCTAACACTTCCAAAGTGGGGATTTAATGTTGTTCCCCTCAACATCACATAGCCTTCAAGAAAAGAAGGGAAGCTACCGCGAATCACTCCCAATCTTCAACTTTTTAGCTATCTCATCTCGACTGCAAATATACAACTATTGTATGCAATAATTGCAATTTTTGATGTTAAATATTGTTAATATTTATCCCACATGCAGAAGCTATCAGTAGAGATATTTCACGTTCCTTTTTCGACATCTTCTCAATAGAAGCCTTGTATCCTTCTGGATTGCCGTTATAACTCTCTATAATCGCCTTCTTTTGCTCTTCTGAAACGTTATAGAAAGCCAATACTGCTTTCTTTGCTTCTTCTGATAGATTGTTTCTATCCTTGATAGATAATACTTTCTTTTCCATGTTATCTATGAGTTTTCTTGTTCTTATTTTTCTTTCTCCGCTTAACAATATCCTTTTTCTTATATCCCTTCTTAGTAGAAGAATGAATTATACCATTAACTTTAATCAAAATCTTTTCCATGACTAAGCTATATTTTTTGAAACGACTCTCTCGTAATTGCCATAAGTAGTGGCGTAAAATAGACCAATATTAGATTTTCGACAAGGTTCAGTCCCATAAAAAGACTTCTCTTTGCACACCTTCTCTTTCTTTTTATCAGCATCTTCTTTAACAGAAGCACGTTTCTTTCTCCAATATTCGGATGCGATAGGAGAAGGAACGTATTTCTTTTCTTTTTTAGGCTTCCCAAAAATAAAATCATGGAAATATTTCTTCAAAAGTTCCCGCTTCTTTCTCCATTTCATGGCTTTAGAAAGACAGGAACAGCTTTCTCTTATTATCCTTCCCAAAGAAACTGTCCTATCATACTCTTTGTTACCTTCATTTGAAGAATTTTCTTGATATGCCTTGTTTCTTTTTTTTTTACGAGACAATTTACACATCTCTTTATATTCTTCTTTAGTATATTCTTTTCGTAAAACAGAACGTCCAGAATGGCGTACAAACAAGCGTACCTTTCTTAAAATAATAGCATTCCATTCTCGGAATGACGGAAGATTGATCTGAAAATTCCAACTTCTTGGATCTTTTCTTGCAAGTTTTTCTTCTGGAGTAGGTTCTCTAAAAAAATCCTTACCAAAATAATAAGATAATTTTTTTAAAGTGTAACGGACTTGATCAACTGTCCATCCCAAATCATAAGCCATTGTTGCGTGAGAAATATATAAACAAGGCTTCCATTTAATAGTGGAATCTTTTTTATAAGCCTGTGTCCAAACAAAATTCATAATATTTCTTTTGTTTTCAAGATAAACAAGCATGGTTCGTTCAGGAACACCAAGTCTTAACTCGCTATCTACAAGATTTTGAGTAAATTTAAAAGATTCAATAGAAGAAAGAATGTATTTTGGAAGGTTAAACATTCTGCGATAGTGAGACTTTTTAGTTATCACAAAACGCCAAGTTTTTGCCCCATCTTCCTTTACAGGAACAACCTCAACGTAGGCTAACTTTTCTTCTAAAAGCCTTACAGCTACCTTACGAGAAATATCACCAAAAACTTTACGAACAAAGTTCAACAACTCTTCTTTCGAAGAGAAAGATAGTTTTTCCAAATTGTGATGATTTTCTTCTTCACGGAAAGTTTTCACTTTAGCATTAATGCTATCGTCATCGTAGCCACTTTTTTTTAATCTTGCTACAAGGGATTTTTTTCTTTTTTCAAAAGCAGCCTTTTCTAAATCTGATCGCAATATGAACGATGTTATGTCCATTTACAAAAACTATTTAATGATTAATTTATCGAACTTAAACCGCCATATCTTATATGACAGCACAAAGATAACTAAAAAATTAAAGACACAAAAAAAAGCACGTAAAAATACGTGCTTTTTCATTAAAGTTTTGGTGACATAACTAACCAAAACGGTAAAACAGTTTTTGTACACCACAAAGATACAGCAAAATTTGACAGATGCAAAAAAAACGAGAAAAATTTTGCAAAACCAACATGTAGACACCCGTTCGCACGTCTCGCCACCGTCTCGCGCGCGCCCGCAGGGTTTCGTCCCCACCCTCCATCCCTAAGTCTCGTTTTTCGATTTTCCTATTCAAGCGCATATGCGCGTGTTTTTCCTTTCCTTCTTTTCTTTAATAGGAGTATTCCTGTTCTTATCCTTTTTCTTTTCTCTCTTTATTGTTTCCTTCTCTCTCTTAATAGGAGTTACTCCTACTAAAAGAATCTTTGAAAGCAATCGTCCTAAGAAAGGCAATAGAAGGCAATTCCTATTGCCGAAATTGCTTTTCGGGGACTATAGTTATAAGAAAACTTTATGTTTTCTATATAATATATATAATTATTACAGAATGTTGGGAAAAAGGGAAAATGTAATTTTCCTTTGACCAAATGATGTTTTTAAGAACGAAGTTTACGAGTTTTGAAAAACAGAATGCAGTGTCCTTGTTCCCCAACATAGTCCCCTTTGGGAGGTCGAAAGGGGGTTGGGGGATTGGGTGGGGAGACATGAACAAGTATTGTTCATTTATACATGTATAACGATTATATAAGAGTTTATCTAATCCACTATAAAAGAAATTGAGGTCATAAACATATATTATCATAGATAAAGAAAATGGGTAGCAAATCAATCTGACCGCTACCCATTCATCGAATAGTAAAAGGTAACTATATACAACATTATTGATATAAAACATAAAGTAAAATAGTATGTGTCTTATTTTAATAAGATAATTTTGTATCATAAAACTGATAAGGAAATGATTAAAGGTTACAAATATAGATTAGATCCTACACCGGAACAGATTGTCCAAATGGAGAAGACATTTGGCTGTTGTAGGTATGTCTATAATTGGGCTCTTGATCTGAAAATTAAAACTTATCAGGGTGAAAAACGATCTTTGTCAGCGGTTGACTTATGCAAGCAGCTAACGTTACTCAAAAAAGATGATAACCATCTCTGGTTAAATGAAGTATCTAATGAATGCTTGCAACAATCTATCCGCTGTATGGATAGTGCCTTCACCAAATTCTTTAGAGAACATACCGGTTTCCCAAAATTCAAATCCAAACATAGAAACAAAAACGTTTTTAAGAATGTCAATTCTGTTAAGTTTGATTTTGAAAACAACAGAGTTAAGATTCCTATCATTGGTTGGATAAAGTTTTTTGCCAATCGGTCCTTTGAAGGAAAGATTGGCACGATAACAATATCTAAATCATCAACCGGTAAGTTCTATGCAAGTGTCTTAATAGATGACGGTATCCCTAATCCTGACAAGTTTGTTATCGATTCCGATACGACAGTAGGGATCGATGTAGGGATCAAGGATTTCGCTGTTCTTTCCAATGGGCAGGTTTTTAGTAATCCGAAGTATTTTGAATCTGCGCAGAAAAGATTAGGATGCTTGCAAAGAAGGTTCAGTCGCAAACATAAGGGAAGCAATAGATGGAAGAAGGCAAAACATGATGTTGCCGTCTGTCATGAACGGATTCGAAACCGTAGACAAGATTTCTTACATAAGGTCAGTAAGAAGATAGTAAGTGAGAACCAAACTATTATCATAGAAGACCTTAATGTAGGAGGTATGTTGAAAAATCATTGCCTTGCTAAGGGTATTGCTTCTGCATCATGGAACGAGTTCTTCAGGATGTTGCAATATAAATCGGATTGGCGCGGTGTTAATTTAATTCGGATTGGAAGATTTGAGCCGAGTTCTAAGATGTGCGGATGTGGATACATACATCGTGATCTTAAGTTATCGGATCGTGTATGGACTTGCCCTGAATGTGGTTCCGTCAATGATCGTGATTTACTTGCAGCTAATAATATCAAAAAGTTCGGCTTAGAAAAACAGAATCTTCTAAGCCAAGAAAATATTAACAAAACACCGGTGGTGAACCGGGAAGAGGATGTGGAGTTGTCGGCAGTAGCCGGAGCTGTGAAGCGTCAAAATGTACTGGTGTAAACTGGTGCATAATCACTTAAGAATTTGAAGAAACTGTTGAGGCTTTGGTAAAGATTATGATTTTAACACACTATATCTGCTTTTGAAGATTTGGGTAGGAAGGTATTTCACAATAGTTCCTACCCTTTTTTGATGATCAGAACTTAATTTACACATATACTATGATTAAAATTCTTGATCTTTTGTTTCGTTTTCTACTCTTTTGTCCAAAGGTAGTAAAGATTTCACAAAAGATTCATCGAATTTTATAATCCCTTTTTCTTTTTGTTCTTCTATGTATCGTATCTTTTCTTCGTCTGTTACTTCCACAAGACCGGGAAAAGGATTTTGATCCCTGCCATATTCTCTTCTCATTCGTCTGGCAGCACTCCAACTTGGGTTACGTAAAATGCCATCACCTATTCTTAATAGGAATCTCTTTCCTGGAGTGAACCCTACCATCAATAAATCTTCATTTGATCTGTTTTGCTCTTTGGGAATGACTTCTACATCCATACTTCGCAGAAAGAAGTTTGACAAGAACGCTTTCATTACATCTCCATCCCATTCGTAATATAAGTACAAAAGCCTTCTTCTTTTGCTTATAAAATATTTCACTTTCCTTTCCATATTCCTATTTCTTTTTCTGTTTGTTCATGTCGTAATAGTTGGTAAAAATGAGATCAAGCCCAATCGTTCCGTTTTGTTTCAATTCAACTACACTAAATCCACCGTCCCAAAAGAAAGCAACAGTCTTGTAATCTGGTTTGTCTATATCTTCGACCATCCCTTCTTTCTTTAATCCTTTCTTCTCTTTCAGATAATCCAGAATTCCGTCCATAAAGGTTTTCATATCTTTCATATCGTAAATATCGAACTTTGTTTTGAGGCTTATAGAAGGAACTACGCCTAATTTTTCGTCAAAAACCTCATTCACATTTATCTGACAACCGGTATTGAGTTTATATTCTACGGATTTTTCATCAGAATCCAAAGCAATTCTTTCGCCGTAACATTCTTTTGGAATGAGTTTATCGGCTTCTTCAACTAAAAAATCTTTAGAAGAAGCATCCAATATTTTAAATTGGATATCCATGAGTTGATAGGTGTTCAATTCTTTGGGAGTTTCTTGCTCTTTAGAAATTTCTGATTCTTTAGAGGCTTCCTGCTTGCATCCACACATCGAAATAAGTGTAAATAATGCACTGATAAAAATTACTCTTTTCATGCTATTTTGTTGCTTTTAATGATTTCACGTTTGATGTTGTTGTTTGTGTCCTCGGCCAGAGGAACTGCTATCAGGATTGAAAAAATCCAAAATCCTGTAAACCAAAGTAGGTGTTCGACACAGTTTACCAGATCGACCTTAAATAAGGTGATTGCAGCTCCTAAAAGATTGTACAGGGTACAGATGGTCAGGATGGATGCGATAATGGGTTTACCGGTGTAATAAAGCCCAAATCCGCCCCACATACAGGTCATAATAAAAGCCCTAAACGGCTTTTTCTTTCTCGCTTCATAAAGCAATGCTTGTCTTTCCGTCATCTTTACTTCCATATCTTCTATTAGTTTTTGATTGTATAATTGATCTTTGTGTTTTCTTCTGTACAAGATTGTGTCCAGAGTGAAGGGATTTCTATTTCCGTTTCATCTTCTGTCATCATTAAATCTGCTTCAGATTCTTTACCAGCAACGAAAAACGTTCCACTTTCTGTAAAGGTAAATTCTTCATAATCATCTTTACCGAAAAATATTTTTGCCAAAATAGGATAGTTGCTGTTGCTCGGATTTTCACAAGAAATGATTTCCACTCTCCTACCATTTCTTGTGCAGACGGGTTTGCCTACTTTTGCTTCTTCTAAATTGAAAGGTTTCATGATTGTTATTTTTATTGTTGTTACTTGATTGTGCTGCAAAAGTAATATCGTTTTTGTACAAAATGCAGTCTATGGAGTTAAATTACTTTAAAATGTAACATTTTAGTGTTACACTCTCGTTAATGGAAACAAAAACTCCCGTCCCTCAATAAAGAAGAACGGGAGAAAACATGAAAGAATTGATTGTCTAAGCAAGCGATTGGATCAACTTCAAGTAACATGACAAAGTTAGGAATTTGACGGGTGATTCCAACGAATTTTCGTCAAATTCATAGTCATTCAGCCATTTTTCCAATGCTTTTATGTCAATATATTGCCATTTTTCCTGTTTTAGACACTCTGCAAGTGCAGGAAAAGCATATTCTTTATCCTCATTAAACTTTTTGCACACTCTTTTGAGATAATTTTTCCTACCGGCATACCAAACATCACCCGCAGATGACATATAGTAATAGGAATTGTCCTTTCTTTTTACTCCAAACCGTGTCACGATAGGGAAATACACCCTATCAGCAAGGAAAATGAAAGGAATGTACCAGACACTGTACAAAAAGGTCATAAATCCGTTCAATTTCGCTTCCGGTACAAACTTTTTGAGGGTTTTTCTGAATCCGTAAGCAAAATACCAATTGTTCGCACCTCTTTTTACCTTTACAGTGTATTTCAAATGATTGTTCCTATCCTCTACTCTGTCCCAAGGTTTCAGCTTTTCTGTATTCATGGATGGAAGGTAAGTCCAAAAATGCTTTAGCGCACTGAAATAGGGATTGTAAATGGTGTGTCCATGATCGGAAACATAGGAAAGAATATCATGCAGTATTTCTTTTGCCAGATTTCCTATTTCTTGTCCTTTAAAAACGTCTATTAAAAGAGAAAGAGAGGGCAACAAGTTCCAAATCTGATCTTGTGATACGAAAGGGGAAAAGCATGGATCTTCGTTTTCAAGTTCAATCCCATTGGAATAACCGCTTTCTATTTTTATGGCATCAAAAAGACCACAGGAAGAGGATGAAATATCGTCTCGAAGGAAAAACCCTTTTTCGCGTACAAAATACACTTTTGGATTCTTCATCTTTTCATCCTCGTAGGCACTCGTTGACAACCTCTGGAGGGATTTCAAGCACCAGAGTATTTTGTTGTTGCAAGTCTTGTCTCCCAGTAACGATTCCATCAAAAGGTAGTGAAGGTATTCCGCCATGTTGATAGTTCCATCACCCCAATATAGGATTTTTAGTCCTGTGTTCGGACTTTTCACTCTTTTGCTGGCAGGGATATTTGTTCCTCTGCAAGTAGTTTCTTCTGTAGCGACAATAAAGTCTTTAAAGAAGATGTCTTTTAGTTTTGAGTATTTTTCTTCGATCGTCATAAACTATATATTTAATGTACAAAAATGGCGCGGAAGCTCTTGCCCACCGCGCCCAAAACCTAAAAATATGAAATTCAAAAAAGAGTTGTATTGTCTTATTATGATGCTGCCTTCTTTTTAGTGAATAATCCAAACAACCATTCGACAAGTCCAGTGTCCCAAAATCCGTTCGAAGCTAATCCAGCTCCAAATCCCCATAGCAATGCTTGCCACCAATCCAATCCTTCAAACATGCCTAAGTGGAAGCCCCAGGCGAACATACCAAGTCCGATACCGATTACCCAAGAAATAATCCGTTGAACCCATTCTGACGGTTCTGTCTTGAAAAGTTTTTTGATGAACTCCGTTACAACAGTTGTAACACCTACTACGCCGGCGAAAGTTGCAAAGTTCGTTGCATAGTCAACTGTTTCTTCCGGCAACTCTCCTTGTGCAAAAATGCAGGTAACGCAGGAGAGCAAAAATGCTAACGCTAATAAAATCTTGTTCATGGTGATATTTATTTTGAGTTAATTAACCGTGTCAAAGATAAAAGAAAAGGTGCACTTTTACAAGTGCACCTTTCGAGCATTCTGTTTATCGCCAATGATAAAGTATTACATCATTCAATTGTCAATTTCTTTTCACCCCCAACTTAGCTCTGTAAGCTTGTCGAAGATTTTCTACTACGATTTCCAAAGCATTTACATTCATACTTTCGATGATTTTCACTCCCGGCACAACTGTTCTCCAAATAGCGTTCCCATTATCGTCAATGGTTTGTTCTATTGTTGCGTTCGGATAAATCTTTTGCAGTTTTACTTTAGCTGCTTCCAGTCTTTCTTGATATGTAGCCATAGCTGTACTTTTTGTTTTCAAAAGTAAGTCCTCTCCTATTTAAAAACAAATACTTTAACAAATGTTAATAGTGTTGTAACATTATACTGTTACATATATCTTTGCATCAACATGAGAAAAGGTAAGAAAACAGAAAGCAGATTGGTTAAGTCGGTGATGACGTATCTTGTAACAGATGGTTTAGCAAAGGTATGTGTACCCGACAATGAGATAATCATTGTTCCTATCGCAGTCATTCTTGTTGGTGTTATTTTGACACTAAAGGTTTTTGACTGAATTTCGACAAAAATGTAACATTATATTTTGTCATGTAACATTAAAGTGTTACATTTGCGGCAGAATAAAGAAAACGATTTTAAACTTAATGCAAAAAAATGGATTAAAAATTAAAGAGATTATGCAAGAAAAAGGTATTTCTGTGACCCAGATGTCAGAAAAATTAGGAGTAACAAGACAATCTCTTTATAGATGTCTGAATGGGAATCCTACCATGAACCGGTTAAAAGAAATAGCTGATATTCTTGATGTTTCTCCAAAAGACTTATTTGGCGATGAGAAGAAGGATTGATTTATTGATAGTAACAAACAAAATAAAAACGAAAAGTATGGAAACAAAATTTAAAAAAGGCGACATTGTGCGGATCAAAAGTCTTGATTGGTACAACAATAACAAAGACGAAAAAGGGAATGTAACAGTGACCGGTTACAGTTGCTCATTCACAAAGGTATTAAGTGAACTTTGTGGAAAATGCTTAGTTATTGAAAAAGTAGAGGATACAGGAGATATCTATTTAAATGATCTTCCTTATGTGTTTTATGAATGGATGCTTGAACTGGGAAAATACGAATTGAAACCTTTGGATATAACTAAAAATTCTATTGCAACTAACAATCCTTTTATTTTCAATTCTGCAAAGAAACCTATTTCTGTTTGTGGTGTAATTTCAATACCTTTATATATTGCGGTAAAGATTCAAGAAACACCAAAATTCCAGCCTTTTCAGAAAGTGCTTACAAAGGATTGCGAAGAAGGAATGTTTAACGTTTGGCGTTGTGATTTATTTTCCCACATTTCAAAAGAAGGCAAGTATTTTACCATTTCCGGTATGTGGGATGAATGTATCCCTTTTGAAGGAAACGAACATTTGGTGGGAACAAAAGACGATCCTAAACAATAATAACCCAACGTTTCCATATATTTTTTAAGTTTCCCGGCGGAATGATTCATCATCTTTCCGTAAAGATCGGCTTCCGCCGGGTTTTATCTCATTTTTTTAAATTACTGTATCGCAATGGCTTATTTTATCTTACAAAACAGAAGACTACCTAAACAAGCTGTTTCTTATTTCAAGTTTCAAGATCAAACAGCAAACATCTCACCCTATCTTTCCATAAAAATCAGAGGAAAAGAAGAAATTATTCCTTTCAAGGATAATAAAGAAATGATTCCGGTTAAAGAACGTTTAGTATCAACATTCCCGGATTTTGTGAAAGTAGGAAACAGTTATATCAGAAAGACCATGTTCCGGGAATATAAACCTGTTTCCCGTCCTGATGAAAATGTACATTATATCCTATTCAAAACTTCTTTTGGCAGTATAAAAGTTAGATTCAATAACGAAGAAGATTTGAAAAAAGAACTTGTTTCTATGGATCAACTTTTCGATGTAGAATAAATTAATCATCTCAAAAACAACAAAATATGGAAACGAAAGACAGAACAAAAACAGAAGTCTCTATTGAGTTAAGGGAAGTTCAAAGAGAAATCAGTAAAGCAAGAAGTACAAGGAATTGGGCAAAAATTTCTTTTCTGAACCAAAAAAGAATACGCCTGCAAGAAGAACTGGATTACTTAAAATCCAAAGACAAGTTCTATTACCAGGAACAGAACATGGAAAAATCTCTTGTTTCCTGGGCTGCGAAAACACTTAATTTGTCACTTAATATGGCGGACTTGTCTGTCTATTATCTTGATTTATATATGGTTCATTTCAAGGAAAGAGGCTTTGTTCCTACTGATGAATGGAAGGAAAAGGAAAGGAATTTTCGTGCTGCCGCCAATCAATTGTCAGACTATATGAGATATTTCTTCAAAGGAAAATCATCTGACGATAATTCTGAAAGCATGTCCGAACTTATGGACTTAATAGAAAGAGATTACTACACTGACAGAGAGAAGGTTCACCATAAACAATATGAAGATAAAGTATAATGCTAAAAATTGAGATATGGCAACATTAACGACATTGAATATAACGGAAAAGAATGCTAACAACATTTTGTCTGTAACTGTTAAAGTGAATGTCACCAAAGAAGGAGTGTTTACCACTACCTTGTCAAAAGAAGATGTGGATAAGATTCATTCTTATGGGATCAAATTACCTACAAACAGATTAGGCAACGAAGGATATTTCAATAGTATAGCACTTTCTGATTTGGAAAGTCAAATCAGGGAAGTTCTGAAGAGATGTTTGAGTTATAAAATAGTAGAAGAAGTGCCTGTTATTAAGTATCAACTGGAAACGAATTGCCTGTTTTCATATGACAAAAACGGAAATATTGTCCCTAACCCCTCTAAGGAATGGACAGGAGGCGATGAAAATGGAAAATGGAGGGATGGAACTTCCCGTTTAGATGCCTTAAACACCCAACCTTTCGGTTTTAGTGTTTATGCAAAACCATTTCTAAAAAGAGTAATTGAATATGGAAATGGAGAGACAAAAGTAGAATACAGCAGGTTAAATACAGAAAAAGGAACCTATGCGCACTGGCTGAATTGTGTAGCAGGTATGTCATACAATCGATATAAGCCGGTAATGGAAGTGGAATGCAACGAATGCACCTCAAAATTATTCGTTGATATGATCAAGTCCATTTGTAATATAAGCGAACAAGTCAAGAGTTTTATCAATCCAGAACAAATAAAAGCAATTGCGGAGTCAAATGAACCGATTTTGCTTTTATCTAACAACTGAAAAATCATGAGGTATGTATGTGTTTTTATCTACTTTCTGCTATGGCTTATTTTTACGTTGTTATTATCATTCACTGTCATAGGATTGGTTATAAGCGTGAGTGATGAATGGCAGGAAATGGGTGACAAAATAATAGATAAACTTTAAAAAATAATGAGTTATGGCAAGAATATATGTAGGCGATGTTCCATGCCCTTGTTGCGGTAAGACAGGTAGTGAAAGTAAGCGTTCGGCAAGGGACAGTATTTGTTTCAAATGCATGGACGAACTAATAGAATACAAAGCAATACAAAAACGTACAGCTAATCGCAAAAAGGAGTATGTGGAGTTTTGGGTCAAATATTTCGATACACCTTATATTCCGGAGAAGGATGACTATTACAATTTGATTGCTTCTTTGCGTAATTTGTTTTCTGCGCTTGATTCCCCAGAAATGAAGCATAATAACATGAAAGAAGTTACTCACGGCAATCACTACAACGAATCTTTTGCTATAAAGCGTCCGTATAAAATAATGTGGAAAGGCTATCAGTATACTGAAAAAGGTTCATTTATCATTCGCGAAGATATTGCGCTGGCACTGGATGCACTTGTTGGTAGTATCGAAAACTTTGTGAACACAGTCAAAGTGGAGAGTAAAAGAGAAGGAGCTAATTTGTTGAAACAGTTAGGGACACAGCAAATTAGACCTGACGAGTTTATTGAAAGAGTAAACAGAGATTAAAATCTAATAAGACATGAAACAAGATATAGAATTTGCTATTCCTCTTTTTAAAGCTGGTGCAGAATGGCGCATAGGCAGCGTGTGGCACCCCATAACAATAATTCCAGAATGCTATCGTCTTGCTATATTTATCCCTAAAAAGGTGGGGATGACGAAACGCTTTCCTGTTATGGGTGTGTTGGAAGAGAACAAAGTTTTTGTATCCAGCCGTCCAGGATATATTTTATACAGATTTTATGAAATGGAATCATGGGCTTATTTAGATGATCTATTACCTTAAAAACAGCATAAACAATATGGAAACGAAGAAAAAGACATGTCCTAAGTGCGGACAAGAAGATGGATCGGGACAAAATAAAATCCATGATATGAATCCGGAACATTTTGTCAAATGTGATATTCGTTCAATTATGGAAAGAGACGGTGTCTGCTATCATTGTGCATTCTGGATAAGAATGTATGAACAGCACAAAAACGATCCCAATTGGCTAATTATAGATGGAACCTCATACATTGCCAACCCATTCGTTCCTAATACAAATAACATGACAAGACGATTTATAGGTTTTGGCGGTAGGACGATGGAAGCCATTAAAAACTCTGGTGAAAAGGTGATATCTAATGATTGGTGGCATCAAGGTGATGTGCCGAAATGCTTTAGAGATATAATACCGGATAACGCGAAGTGGAACAACAGCAAACAATAAGAAATATGAATAAGAGAGAAGCAAAGATATTGGCGTTAGAAACCTTTGCCAATAATGTAGAAATACTTATTGAATCAGCCGGCGTATCAGACAAAATCCGAACATCTAAAGACTGTGATTTGATTAACATCGCTTTTGAGGAACTGGCTGAAAGTTTGCAGAAAAGAGCGGATAAATTGAAGTCTAACAACAAACAATATAGAACATTATAGACTTGCAACAGATTCGGGAAAACAGAGGATGATTAACCTATTAAAGGCAAGCAAGAATCCAAAGGCTAAGGAATATCTGAAACGCTTCTTCGGAATTGAAGAAAAGCCGAAATATGAGTTTAAGCCGTTTGACAAAGTGCTGGTAAGAGACGAGGACGATAAAGAATGGCATATCAGCTTGTTTGCAAGGGAAATTGTGGACGATTCTGATGGATTGTCTTATAAGTATGAATGTTCCAATGGAACATTATGGAACTGTTGCATTCCTTTTGAGGGCAATGAATATCTTTTATAAACTGATGAAAATCCAGAAAAGTGAAATGAAGTTATGAACGAATTAGTTTACAGAAAAGAAAACCAAGTATTAACCAATAGTAGATTGGTAGCAATGAAGTTTGGGAAAAGACACTCTGATGTTATTAGAGCGATAGAAGATCTTTTAATCAAACTACCTGAAAATGAACGAAAACGCAATTTTGCGCAATTGGAAGAAGATGTTGAAATCCCAAATGGCGGTTCTAAGAAAATGAAATTCTATGCAATGACGGAAACGGGATTTACGCTTCTTGTTATGGGATTTACCGGAGAAAAAGCAATCCAGTTTAAATTAGAATATATCGCAGCTTTCAATAAAATGAAAGAGATTATAAAAAGAGCATCTTTACCTTCTTATCAAATAGACGATCCTATTAAAAGAGCAGAAAAGTGGATAGAGGAACAGAAAGAAAAGAGAGCACTTGAAGTAAAAGTGGGAGAATTGTCTGCTGAAAATAAAGAATTGGAAAAGAGAATTGAAGAAGATACTCCAAAAGTGATTTTCGCAATGGCTGTAACCGAATCCAAACGATCCTGTCTTGTTGCGGAGCTTGCAAAGATAATCTGTCAAAACGGAATGGAGATCGGACAAAACAGATTATTCAAGTGGTTAAGAAAGAAAGGTTATCTGGGAACAAAAGGAGAATACTATAATCAGCCTATGCAAAGATGGGTAGAAGCAGGGATGTTCGAGATCAAGAAAAGAACGATTACAAAACCGAACGGTGATCTGATTACGGTAAGCACACCTCTTGTAACCGGAAAAGGGCAAGTGTATCTCGTGAACAAGTTCTTGAAAGAATATATCTCAAAATGAAAATTAAAAAATCACCCGATTTGTCGCAATATAATGTTACATTTTAGTCTGAAAATACTGTTTGACATATTATATTGTGACAAATCCATAAAAAGTTTGTTACTTATAAATACTCTCTCCCTCTCTCCTACCCAAATGTTAAAATCAAAAATCCATGTTTTAGACATTAAAATCACTCTATTTTGAGTCAAAAATATACAATAAGTAAATTCATTTTCGCCTATAAGGGAAGTCGGAAATTCAAAATTCATAAATTATTGATATTTAATTGTTTAACTCAAAAACTATCCAAAACTGCACTTTTTCACCTTATTGAAAAATATACAATAAGTCCAATCACCATTTTCTTGTCTCATTTTACCTAAATTGTTAAAACCAATCTGAAAAAGTAAAAGTAAACAGTTACATTTTAGTAGGAAAATAGTTACAGAAGGTTAAATAAGAGAAACTACCCTTCCAGAAGGCAAAATTCCATTCATTTAGGTGTAATTTATAGCAATCCAGATGTATTTGTAGTAGGAGATTTACCCTATTTTGTAACAATAAACCGTTACATTTTAGCCTGTTTTTGGTCTTTTATTGGTATCATTTTAATAGAGATAGCCTTTGTTTACTTTACAAATAGTCAAAATTCAAAAACAGTCGAAAAATAAGCTGAATGAGACCCATCAAAAATCACATAAGTCTGAAAATCAATAATTTAAATTTTTCAATTTTCGTCCACTCCCTTATAGCGAAAAAAGTTTTGAAAACCCGATTTCCCTGCTATCATTTTGATAGAAAAATCAATTATTTCTAAATCATTTTGTCAAAATAGGGAGATTTTATGTATTGAGCGAAGCGATTATCCCTCGGAAGGGACAAAGAATCCGCAAGGATTCCCCTTCCGAAAGAAAAACGGATAGGACAACCCACCAAAAATCGCCAATAGGAAACCAAATCCATATCTCTGTACATATCAAGAAAGAAAAACAGGAAAGTCAAACCCATAGGAAAGAAAAGAAATGTCCTACCCCTTTCTCAATAAAAAAACCGGCTAAAAAGAAAAAAAAGGAAGGAAGCCTCATATAAAAGAGATTTTCAAAATTTCTATATATGAGGGTAGCATAACTGAACATGTTATCTATTGTATAGGAGAATAAATACCCTCCCTATCATACTTCTTTTTTTGATAATATTTATAATTGATTGAAATTTAAATAGATAAATAAAAGTATGTCTGTAAAATTTTTGCCAAATGGAATGTAATTAGGAATTTTGTCCACTGTCATGTTAGACACGCAGTCTTTATATGGAGATTCCTTAAACGGTCCCTAAAGATACCCTACTAAAACAAAATACCCCGGATTACCTGCTTTTCCGCTTATTTCTGGCACTTTCTTTTCAAAATGATACACCAATACCACCCAAAAGGAAATAAAGCCTTAAAAACGATTATTTGATATTATGGAATTGGATCACAGGAACGGGAAAAAGGAGAAGCAAAAAGGATATAGAGGGAGTGCTTGTGCCAAAATGAAAATTCTATGTATATAGATATATCTATATACATAGAAAAACGAAATATAAGGATATATCCAGAGCAAAAGAAGATATAAATGCATACGAAGCTATATATGATACTCGTATATACAGGTAATGCCCTATTATATCAAAATAGGGTTATTTGTGTCAAATTTGAAAGGTTTCAGCTTAAAATATCCCTATTTTTATTGTAAAAAGTACAATAAGTTAAACTCTTTTTGCCTATAGGGCGTAATCGAAAAATTAATTCATTTAAAATATTGATTTTTAGTAAGTTATCTATTTTTTACTTCAAAAACTCGATTTTTTAGAGTGATTAAAAATTATACAATAAGTGATTTACTCTATTTTAGTGTCAAAAATGAAAAGTATTGAAGTTTTACAGGTGAAAATAGGTACATTTTGGTATTAGTATAGCTCTCAAAAATGGGTCGTATATGGCGCGTTGCAGCGACATAGACCCATTTTTAAAAACAATAGATATATAACTCCCATAAAGAGATAAGGTAGTATATAGAGTATAAAAAATAGATATAGAAGGTGATCAACAACTATAGGAATAGAGGCGAAAAGTAGGAAGCAAACACAATCGCAAACACTCCGAACACCGCTTGAATAGTGGAAGAGGTAGGATAATAGAGGGAATAAAGGGAAGGTGTTTTGTGTAGGGTGATGGCAGGTGAGGCGGACAATTGCATACACAAAACACCTCTAAAATTATAAATTCTAAGTTTCAAAGCTAAATTTTTAAATATGCACCTAATAGAGATATACCAAAGTTTACAAACCATACAAAAAGAAATATCTGCATCTAATAAAATCATATAATCTAAATTTTGAAGCATATCCAGAAATACATAAATCTAAAAAGTCACAAATCACATTTTTATACCTACCTACTTATCTAACATTTTTCATATTTACATTCCTTTGATTTCCTTCTTTTTTCTATTCGTTATAACTTTTTGTTATAGGTTTTTCGACATACTTTTTCTCATTCTTTCCTTTTATTTTGATAGAATTTTGTTCAATTTGTTGATAATCACTTATTTGTGTAGTTGGTTATTTAGATTCATTCTAAATAAGGTTTTCTTTATTGGTATTAAGTTATAACTATTTGTTTTAAAATTGAGGTTCCGCCCGCGCCGGCGCGCTTTCGCTTCGCCTCAATTTTGATATAAGTAACAAACAAAACAAAGAAAAATCATCAAATTAACCTTTCTTAACTATAAAACCTTTGGTATGTAACATTAAAGTGTTACATTTGTAATGTGATAAAGAACTAACAATAACAACTAATTAAATTAACAAGCATTATGAAAGCAAAGAGAATTAGTACAAAGCAAGTACAAGAATTTATTAACAACGAAGAAGAAAGATTTAATGATCAGCCGGCGATAGCAAAGTAACTTCTATCTCCTACGAAGGCAAAACAATTAAAATCAATTGTTTGATAGTTTTCAAAATTTCCGTTGTGGTGTTACTGACAAAGATAGAAAGGAAATAATAGAAATGTTTTATTTGTTTTTACAGGACATTCTTTACAAAAACGAATTTTTAGACAAAAACGAATTTTGCCAGCAAGAAGCAAACAAAGGAAACGAAAAAGCGATTGAACTATTATCAAATTTGCAAATACAATGAATAGGGTGTATAAATGGATAGTTGACGGGCTGGAGTTCTCCAGCCTTCAAAAAGCAAAGCAATTTTGTAGGGAAAGTAAAACAGGTGCTAAAGGCATTTATGGAGCTGACAGGAACGGAAATAATGTAACTTTTACACCTATTGAGAGCACAAAGCGCGGCATTTCCTTTGGAAAGTCCTATAAAATAAATGTAAATAATAAACTTTAATAAACAGTTAAACAACAAAGTTATGAAAATGAAGGCTATACAAGTAATACTGGAAGGGTTGAAAGTGGTATTTATTTCTTTCGTTATCGCTCTTATTGTTCTATTTGTTGATGAAAGGAACTTTTTGCATGTTATCTTATCTATCCCTATTGTTTTGTTTTTACTTTATATTTTGATTGAAAAGTCATTTATAAGTAACAAACAAAACAAAGAAAAATCATCAAATTAACCTTTCTTAACTATAAAACCTTTGGTATGTAACATTAAAGTGTTACATTTGTAATGTGATAAAGAACTAATAATAATATAATAACATAAACAAATAAAGATTATGAGAACAAAAGAACAAATTTTTGAATTTATTGCCACTGAACTGAAAAACAACAATACTATTGTTGTAGCAACTTTGGGCAATGGAGGCGGTGGATTAACCCTATTACAGGGTGATTGTGCAGAATTTATTGAGGAGCTTAAAACCTACTCTTTTGACGGAAAAGTGAAAGGCTGTTCAGACATAATCGAAAGCGAATATGTAGAAGCAACAAGCGAAATATATCAATTTTCCGGGAAAGACGGGTACAAAGTACAAATTTTAACTTATTAATAAAGCAACTAACTAAACTAATTAAACAAGGTGCGCAAACCTTGACAAAACGCAATAAAGCTATGACAACTACAGTAAATAACAACGAAAACAAGGTAACTGTAAATCGTATTAGTTTCTCTGGATTATTTTCTAAGTTTTTTAAAGAGGACACACAAGTCTGTGATTATCTTTTTGAAGGCGGTAAATGTTATTCCTTTGCCTATTATATTGGGTTAAATGATGATTGCAAAAACGGACATTTAACCTTTAGTTTTACCGGCGAAATTAAGGTTAAAAAAAGAAATGGAAGGTTTTACACTTATATAAGTGGCGCGATTGCTGATGTAATTGCCTATTTTAAACCGGAACTTGAAAAATTTAATCGATTACATGGTTTTAATCATTTGGGACAACCAATATTTATAGATGACATTCGCTTTCATATCAATGAAGGCAAAACAAATGAACAAATAGCGGAAATGTATAATATTTCTAATTTGGAAGCTATCGAAATATTACGTAACGCTTCAGACAACAAAGATCTATTTTACTACCTTGTTTTTCACTTGGGCGTTGCTGATGCTTGGGAAAAGCAAGCAAAAGAAGCTATCCGGGAAATGGAAGCAAAAACGGGCTTAACTTTGAAAATTGAAAATAAGGATAGAGTTTATAAAGAGTTTGACGCGGAAAAGTGTAACGACATGGCCTATTTGTTCAAACATGGTTACGCGACAAAAGAAATGAAACAAGCGCGTGAAGAAATTGCAAGATCAAAGAAACGGTTAGAAGAACTTGCAGAGATTGAAAAAGAGTTTGCCAAAAGTGTAGAAAAAGCAAAAAGAATTTACGAAGTAAAAAAGGCGGTTGTCTCTTTCGGCATAAGTTGGGATAATGTTATCCTTTACGATCATAGAAACGGGCTTTGTTTTAACTGGTTAGATTGCTGTGAAAAGGTTCCTTCTGATTTAATCAACGAACTTGTGTGCAGTAATACGTTACCGGAAGGAATAGAGGTAACGAACCTGGACAAAGGTAGGGAATAATAACCCTACCTATTTATTAATCAATTAAAAAGAATCAATATTTACAATAACATAAGTAATTAAATAATAGCAATTTAAACTAACAGGAGATAATAAAAATGAAAGCAACTAATAGTAGTACAAATACTTTATTCATGGAAATTTTTTTAGAATTGTTGGAAATCGCAAAAGCATACTTCCAGGAACTTTTTAAAAACGAAAAACCTAGTGTATATACATTGAAAGACATTTACACTTACATTGAAAGTTGTGAGAGCTTAGAAGCAAAGCAAGGGAAAGCGGAAAGACTGACAGACAAAGAAAGAAAGCAAGCGATAAAATACTACACAAAAAGCCCTTATTGTTCAAATATTAATCTTACTTTAAAAAACAGTGTGCTATACTTGTGCAAAGTTTCAAATAATATTGTTTCTATTGAAAAAGACAATTTTAAATGTAGCTTTGACATAATTAAAGTATTTGAATATCTGGAAAAGTTTAAGCAATTGTCAGGCTCAAAAGAAAAATTAGAATTTGTTAAAGAAGGAAACCAGATACAAGAAAGCGAGGATAATTGTATTTGCTCTTTTGATATTGCATTTAATAAGAAAGACAAAACGTTCCTAACCGCAAAAACCAAAAATTCAAGTTACTATTTTGATAACAATATTTTGATAGATACACATTTAAGCAAAATATATACTACTAATGCGTTTATTTGTAAAAGTAGAAACGTGAAAATATCTAATCTTTTTGGCGATTGGAATAAGCATATATGTATATCTTTTGACACCTTTAAAAAGTTGGTAGGGAAAGAATGCCATATTATTGTCAATAGCGACGATAAAGAAGAGCAAACAGTCGTAACGATCGTAACGGATAAAGGTGAAATGTTTGAATGTAGCTACTATGATTCTGATAAAAACGTAAATATAGAATCTGTTTATCCTATTTTATATAAAGAACTAAAATTAACGGTTAAGGACGATAAACAGTTTACAAAGGATTTAAAAACTATATCTAAAGTCTCCGAATTTGTTTCTTTTGAGATAGAAAAAGGATCAGACCGATTAAGAGTAAATTATATTACAGAATTAGGAATAAGTGATACAGAGAATAAATACGGAGAATTGTTTGTGCAATTGTCTGAACCGTCTAATTTTACTTATAGATCAGATAACAAATTAAATAAGGTACTTTCTTGTCTGGACGGTTGGAACGGCGAAATATACTTTACAAAAGAATATAGTTATTGTAAACTTTCTTTTGTCTCTGACAACTGTGATAACTGCTTTATGATTGATAGCAAAAACGATTTTTTTAATCCAATTAGAGATAAGAACGATTCTTTCCCGGATAAGTTAACCCCTGTTTATTGTGGAAAAGAAACAAAAGAACCGGACACAGATACTAAGCCTGTAAGAACGCCGGAAATCAAAAATGATACAAACCTACAGGAGAGCAAAGAAAGTACTGCAAACGTAACAGAAATAAGCGAAAAAGAAAAAGAGTTTGAATTATTGGAAGCTGACAAGGAATATTTTACTGGGTGTTCTTTAGGTGAGGTAAGAGCATGTTTGAATAGCAAAGGTTTGAGTGTTACTATAGACAAAGATAATAATATTTTTTGTGTCCCTAAAGGCGGTGACAGTCTTATACGTGAAGTTCGTGTTTGGGCTTATACAAAACTTTTGGAAATAAATACAAAAGTAGGTGTTCACGTAGAAAAGGATATAGATCAGACCGTTGCGTTTAGTGAGTTCTTAAATAATTGTCTGCTGTCTGTAAGGCAACATGCTACAAACAAAGTATTTTCCTTCTTGGAGAAAGAAGGCTATCATTGGGAGCAACCAAACACACAAACATTCCACCTATTTAAGAACGGAAAAGAAAAGGCGTTTAAAAATGAATTTGAAGCATATAACTTTGTCCGAGACAAAGAGAATGAAAGTTACTTTGCTTTTAATGTCTCTGACTATACGGATGATATGATAGAAGTAACCGGACTCGACTTGGAAAGCATCTCATCTAAAGTAAAACAGGATAGCTCAAAAGAGTTAAAAGTTATACAGGATATAAAGCTATATGATAAAACCGGGAAAATAGTGTTTACTTATGGTGATGGAAATACAAATACTATAATAGAAACAACTTTCAACGGCGACAGTGTGTTGCAAAGTGTATTACAAAAGATAAACGAAAGCATGTAACGCTATGATCCGGTTAAACAAATTCCTTTCCTTGTTTGTCTCTAAAAGGCAGATAAGGAAAGAAAAAGGAAAGAATAGAATGAAGTATTACACAAAAGACAATGTTAAGTTTGTAACATGGAAATACAATGCCGGCGTGCCGTGCTTCTATTTGAACAAATCTGTAGATATTGTGAATGTACTTCTATTGAATGATTCAAAAAAGTTACAAGGTTTTTTCTGTAAAGGATATTTTGTAAAGAATATCCTAAAGAAAAACAAAAAGAAATTTTTGCCGGGCAACTTTTATCAGTTCCTTTATAAATTGGTATATGTCGGCTACAAAATAGAAAACGGAGAAAGACTGAAAATGTATCAGCTTAAAGAGGTTGCATATTTTGAAAGTGTTTAGCCTTTCCAAAGAAAAAGATTTGTATATCTTTGCTATGTGTAGAAAATTTTATGTTTGTTATATTATTAGTTTAGTTATTAAATTGGTATTTAGTAGTTTAATTAGTTTATGTTATTATTTTGTCCTTACCGGTACGCGATGTATAGGTAAGGACTTTTGTTTTTGTCCTTTCTTTAGTGTAGTTTTGTCACATAATAAAAACAACCATTAAATTTTTGTCAAAATGAAGTTACAAAAGTCTGTAGACAAACCTTCTATAGTTTGCGATAACTGTAGATACAAAATCGAATGTTCTTATGTGGACAAATCAGAATGTTTTGAATATAATAGTGCACAGCTTTCCAAATCTCAAATCGAAGAATTGAACAATGCAGAAGGGGAAACAACTTACTAATAAAGATTTACCGGCTATTTCCCAAAAGGACTTTGTGGAAATAATAGAACAAGCTCCAGAAGTGATCCAGACCGCTTCCAGTGAGCTAAAAAACGCTTTTGTCGCTTTGGAAACGGCAGAAAGGGCACTTTCTGAATCGTCTTACCGTTTCTTTGTCTTTGAAGGTAAGGACGGGGAAGAAATTACGGCTGATTTGAAAAGCTACTCTGCAAAAGGTTTCATTCTTCGTCACGGTGGGAAAGAATCAGATGTAAAGAAAGCACAACGACACAAGGAAATGTATGTTATGCCTCTCATAGAAGAAATAAAGAGGTGCAAAGAGGTATTCAACGACATTTATCGAAAAGAAATGCTTTCTTCCGTCACGCCGGAGATCATGTCCTATATCGTGAAACTGTTTGGGGAGATGAACGGCGTTGATGATGTCCAGAAAATCCTAAAGGAAGAAAAGAAGATAAAACTTACCCAAAAGGAACTGCAAGCCATCTTCGTCAAAAAGAAAGCGGAAATCGAAAGCAAACGTGCCGTATTTCTTGCTTCATCCAATCAATATAAGGTGGCAACGGAAGCCGGTAGGCTACAGATCATAAACACTATCATAATAGACCTACAGCACCGGTATCAAAAATACCTTGCAGAAGAAAAGGAAGAAAAGGCATTGATATTCGAGCGGGAAATAAGAAACATGCTGGAGCAAGCCCGGAAAGAAGTAAAGGGAAATGAACTAAAGTTGACTGTAGACGGGAAAATAGACATTGTCGCTACCTTGCACGGACAAGAAAACGTTTCTCGTGTATTCCGTACACTTCCCATCAATTCTATTATAATAGGTCTTGTCGCTGCAAAATCCGGTCTTGATCCTACAGTATTAGTGCACCAACTTGCAACAAGTTACTATAAGGACTTCAATGGTTTCAACAAAACAATTCTTGGTAGGGAAAAGATCATGCTTCCGGGTGACCTGATTCGTGCGGCCAATTGGGACGAGTTGGAAAAGCAAAATCAGAAGTTCTTAGACGAAATGACGTCTTATGAAGTACAGGAGGCTACTTATATAGATGACGAAAGAAAAGCCTCTGTAAAGGACAGATTAAAGGCTTTGCGGCTTAAATAGGGAAAGGGAGCTATGACGAACAAGGAAAGAAAGATAAACCTCTATATAAAAAGAGTGGAAAGGTTTAATGAGCTTTGTCCTTCCAACGGGTTCCTGTGGGGAAGTACGATCATAAAACCCATCACAAGGCGGAATTTGAAAATAGCTCTGTCGGAAGAAAAGGAAGAAAGCATAGACCGGAAGATAAAAGGAGTTGAAAAGTTTATAAAGTATCTGGAAGGTGATGCGGGCAGTGACGGAAGGAAAAGAATGCTGCCGGAACTGAAGAAGTATCTGATAAACGTAAAGGACGCGAAAATAAAAATATCCCCATCTATAAAAGTATTTGTAAATGGGGATATAAGATCGCGTTTGTCTCTTTTGGAAAAGAAAGACGGGAAATGGACTGTATCGGACTACCGGGGAACAGTATTGAAACTGAAAAACCAAGAATCAGCCCTTCAAAGGGAAATCTTGTTCAGATTGAAAGCAAAATACGACCGGTCGATTATACCCAATACAAAAACCATTTTTCGGGCTTATTCTTAACCTAAGTACATTTCCCCATGATATTCTATATGTTTGGAATTGATAGGGAGATTGATTACTTTTGCACTATTCCAAACAGGAATGACATTCTTTACCGGGATGATTGCAGGTTTCTCTTTGGGAGTTTCAACATTCTTCTTTTCGTAAGACATACTATTAGTTTTTAAAAGACGAAAGGGCTAAGAACCGATTTTTACAGATTGTGTTCAAAGCCCTTTCTTGATTAACGTAATTAATTAACAACGAGATTGTTAATGTGCCTACTCTGTTAAGGATTTTCGGCATCCTCCTTTATTAAAAACTTGAGATTTATATAGAGGAATTTATAGAATAGATTTTACTACTTCATGATCCACCTCCTTTCTTTTAATAGGGTTTGCAACTCGATTAACTATGAATAATTATACAGGAAATTTAGTTATTCGATTGTAATCCAAATATCTTCCCCTTTGTCCTGTGCTTCTTTTAGAATAGCAACAATTTTTTGTTCATAAGATGTGGAATTGATAACTTTCCCTCTCACCTTGTTTTCCCCCACAAGAATACAGCCGGAGCTATCCTTGTCTGTATTCCCTCTGTGGATTCTAATACCCTCAAAATGAGGGACGTCAAGCAATAAGGGTAGTTCTCTTTTAAACCGGGGAGACATATTTACAACAACTTTGTATCGTCCGTAAGGAATAGCGGATTCGCCATATACTTTTGTTTCCCCGTTGTCAAATTTACCGGACTTGTCTTTGTCTCTTACACGATCTTCTAAGGTGTCACAAAAATAAGTCTCATCAATGTACATCTTTCCTATTGTATAGGGATAATCAATAGGTGTTATTCTTTTTACTTTAATCTCCATAATCAATTGATTTTTAAAAGTTTATAATAAATCAAGCATGTCTTCTACTGTCACTTCCTTTAGGTTTATGTCGGGATATTCGTCTTTGATCAGTTCGTCTATGTATTCTATATCTTCAAACTTTTCCTGCTGGACCAAGAGATTTCTAAATCCTATGAGATAGTTAAGTCTTACAGAATCAATTCTTGAATCTATTGCCATGCAGTAGTGTCTCAAGTTCTTAACTCTCAACCAAAGAACAAATACAGTCCCCAATAGGAAAACCGTTATTATTCCCAGAATTATAATGCAAATTGTTGAAAATTCCATGTTTTTATCGTTTGTAAGCCATTTTTTCTAATTCTACAGTAGTTATGTTCTCCGGGATTATTTTAAGGCGTTTGTAACGTCCTCTTTCAATCCGTTCTATAAATCCTGCCCTGTAAAGATAAGTAATAGTTTTTCTAAGTGTACCGTTAAAGAATAAATTACATTTGGAGATGTCGTAAAATTCAAACGGACGATCCATGGAATTAATATGTCTAATGAGCTTTTGAAGCTCTGTTTCTTTCTTTCTGCTCATATCTTGTTGTTTTAAATTGTACTTGTGAAAAACAGGAAAGCGTATCTTCACAGACCAGCTTTCCCAAAATGAATCTTAACTATTATGGAAAATATAAACTGTTTCAGTCTATCTCTATATATGTTTCTATTTCTGTAAGAGTGACGGATTTAATAACCAGATCATTAATATCTGACAGAAAATCAAAATACAGCTTTGTTCTTTTTATGGCTTCTGTGTCAGAACCGGATTGAACCATCAAAGCAGCTTTCTGCATTTTTACTTTTCCTTTAGGGGTCGCTTCTGGATAGTAGGAAACGACTTTGAAAAATTTCTCTCCCTCTCCTACTACAGAAATAATGTCTGTTTCCTTGATAGGAGAAATCCTAAAATCTTCATTTGTTTCTTTGCTTCCCCAATCAGTAGTGATCGCTTCTACTTCCGTATAGGTGTAAGCCCTGACAAGAATAGTTCTTTTAACAGGTATTCTTGGCGGTTTAAAACCGTCTGGATTGTCTGTCCAGTAATTTATAGTTGATTCGAAATACATACTGTCATTAGATTAATGATTGTAAAATAATTCCTTTTGTAAAATCGCATTCTTCGCTACCTCTTGGAATGATAACGAAATTCTTAGACGGTGATTCCATCTTAAAATTGTAGGTTATTTCCGGGTCGGGAAGGAAAGATGCTTTTTCTATGTACAGAAACTTTTTGGCTTTCTTTCTCCATGCGGAAAAATCATAGGAGAAAAGCGGTATCCCTTCTGCCGACAACAAAGACATCCAGTTTCCCCACATATCCATTACAAGAAGTCCTGCTGTTGCCTTGAAGCTGTCGCCGGTATTTAAAGTAAAATTCATTACATGGTTGTAACCGTCTTTGATACACTCTGCAAGCTCCCTCCCAAATTCTGAATGATTTTTTAATGTGACTGCAAGAGTGAGATGCCCGGTTTCATATATCTCATCACATCTCATGGCTCTTGCGTCACTGTCTAAAGCAACAAGGACATCTTTTGTGATTCCGTCATTCTTCCCCATCTTCCTTTTTATTAGGGATAAGAAGAACGGATGGTACGCCATTACAGCCTTGGTTCAAAGGTATCTCATTCCATTTGCCTTTTGTAATGGCTTTCACTTTCAAGAATACATCCAAAGGAACACCCAACATTAACGGTTGCGGTTTATAGGAATGATCCTTTCTCCATTTTGCCATTTGAAGCTCAATGTTTGTCTTTACAGCTTCCATAGAAGGTAAATAAGATCCCAGCTCTTCTATTTTGCTTGCATTGAAAAGCGAAATTTTCCCATTTTCATGAGGAACAATGATATAAAATTTATTCTTTTTCATCTTCTTAGTTTTTGATGTTGCAAATGTAACATTATACTGTTACATAATCGCTCTTTTATAGTTAAAATACGTAAAATTGTCAGTTTTTCTTTCTTTTGTTTGTTACTTATAAAGGCGATTCTTCTGTATTTATATGGCAATAAACCAGTTCTTCCTTTGCCCTTGTAATAGCAACGAACTTCAAGCAATCCTCTGCATACAAGGCTTTAGGTGTCTTTGCAAACTTGGAAGGAATTAATTCAGGATTTAAAAAGAAAACCCGTTTTGCTTCTAACCCTTTGCTTTTGTGTATGGTAGAAAGAATGATGCCGGTTTTATCGTCAGAGAAAATGTTTTTGATCTTTTGTTTCAAAGCTAAAAAAGAACCAGGGAAACGCTTGTATAGAATTTCAATGATAGAAACTTTTTCTTTCAATGCCACATAAGAAGCGTTGTTGGTAATAGCGATTTCAGACAGACCTTTTCCTTTTAATTTAGAGACTTTATCGTCTAATAGGAGGTATAGGTCGTCCAAGCGTTCCTGTCCATCTAAAAGCCGGCAAAGACTTTCTCCAAAATCCCGTCCCATGATGGATGCTTTCTTTCCTTTTTCTAATAGCATAATAAAAGTAGCAACTAATGGATAGTTGTTCCGGCAAAGAATAAAATCTCCGCTTTCGGCTTCAAAAATATCACCACTTCTTATGACACCTTCTATTGCTGTGGGAACACATTCAGTACCAGGAAATACTTCGTTTGCTTTTTCAACAATTTTCTTTGCGCACCGGTAAGTAACAGAAAGGGGAAGGCAAATGGTATTGGACATTCTTTTTATAGAATTGAATACGTCCAAATCGGAACCCATGAAATTATAAATAAGCTGTTTTGAATCTCCTACGGCAATAAATCTACCTCTTGGTTTGATGTATCTTTGTAAAATTTCCTTTTGAAGTGTAAACGAATCCTGGGATTCATCCAGCATAACAACTTGATACTTAGGAAAGTTCATTTCATCCACAAAATTATATGGAATCCATAACATATCTGGAAAGTCCATTTTGAAAGATTTGTTGTCTTGTATTTTGGCACAATCCTTTCTCCACCTTTCATTGATTTTATTCAGATCATTTATCATTGAATTTTCATAATCCAAATCATATTCAATACAAAGCGCAGAGACATTTCTTTCGTTGATTTCACAAAGCGACAGCCTAATCTTTTCCCACAATTCTTGTAAGGCAAAATAATATCGCATTTTCTCTTTGTATTCCTTCTTCCTAAAATCAAATAATTCCATACAAAGAGAAAAGCATTTGTTTTCTTCAAGCTGCATTCGGAATCGAAAATTTTTCATTAATGTACGAAGTCCCATTGAATGAAAAGTGTTGCACTCTACTGTAGTAGGCAGTTTTGTTTTTAGCTCTTCTGCAATACTTTTGTTAAAAGCCATAAACAAACAACTTGTACCTTCTTTTGTCCGATTGCATAGCTCAGTAAGCGTTTTTGACTTGCCAGACCCCGCAGTTGCTTCTACCACTATGTTTTTATTGGTATTCTCGTAAGCATCGAAAATAGTCAATTGATACTTGCTCCATTCCATAATTCTTTTCGTTTGCTTTTATTGCTGTTAGTCTTCTTTTCTTAGATAGTGTAGGAACTCAAACGGCTCTCTTATGCCATCCAAATATTCTTCGTCCCATTCATTATCGTATGCTTCTCTTTCAAAAGAAATGTTTCTGTAAGCCTCTTTTAAATTCTTGTATTGAATCAACCTTACAATCCACTCTATCCCATACCACAAAAAGAAAGGTAGGATAAGAAGCTCTATTTGTTGCTTTAGATGAATGGATTCATGATTTATTGTTCTTTCCGTTAATGGCTTATACTCTTTCCTTGCAAAAATAAAAGGAAAGACAGCCATTGCTACATACCCCTTGAAAGGAATCAGATTATTATACACGACGATCTTTTTCATATTTACTGAATTTTTTGTAATCCGCCAAATAGTCGGCAATGAAATTCCCACAAACAATAGGATCATTATAATCTTTCCTATGTCCCGGAATCCATTTGACCTTTATTCTTAGTTTTGCGTGTTTCAAGACTTCCATGAAGATTTTGTCCCACAAGTCCTGATTCTCTACACGCAAGTCTTCTTTCACCCAATCTACGAATTTGTATTTTAATTGATCAGCTACGTATTGGCTGTCTATATAGAAGGTAACGGTTGCCCTTAAATCCTTTTTAATAGCCTTTAAAGCCATTAGAACGGCTTCCGTTTCCCTTCTGCCTATGGTGGTATGAGAAAACCCTTTTCTTATGTGATATTCCTTGTCTTTCCATTTGATGTAAACGGCAGACCCACCCAGCCTTTTAGGATGTTTTGCATAGCAACTGCCGTCTGTCCAAACTTCAAGAACCTTTCCTTTTCTTTGCTTTTTCGCCATAACTTTTTAAAATCATCAGACTTGAATCGTCCTCAAAACCCTTATTCAACATATCGGTTACCGATTTCTTGTTTTTCAACATTTCCCATAAATCCTTGTCTATGGTAGAAGATGAAAGCAAGTATTGGATTGTGACCGGATTTTCCTGTCCGCTCCTTTCCAATCTTCCTATTACCTGTACAAGATCGCTTGGACGAGGTGGCAATTCCAAAATAGCCATGTTTGAGCAAACCTTTTGAAGTCCATCCACCCCTGTACCCAGACATCCCATATTGGCAAACAAAAGTCTTTTGGAAGGATCGAAAGAAAAGTCAGACAATACCTTTTCCCTTTTCTTTCCGGTCGTCTCACCTATGACAAGCAGGCTGTTTTTGAAAAGTTTCTGAATGTCTTTCAAAATAGTGGAATGAGAACCGAATACGAGTAATTTGTCATCTTCGTTTGCTTCTAACCATTCTTCTATCCATTTTTTAATTGCTTTCACCTTTCCTTCCAAAGAAAGCTGTTTTAGAAGATTCATCTTTACCAAAAACTCCGCTCTTGCAGCTTTTTCCACCTTTTCTTCATCCTTGAAATGCTTAAAGATAAATTCCAGCAAATCTTCTTCCGCAGCCTTGTAAGCCTTTTTGTTGGTTATCTCACATTCCACCATGTTTTCGGTTACAGGCGGAAGCTCTTTTAAAGCATCCCGTTTACTTACATGGAAATAGCAACATTTGATGAGAAGGTCGTTCAGTTCCTTGATATTGGATGCACCTGTCACATCCATTCCAAAAAAAGTTTCTTTCATGTTGCAATATCTTTCAAAGAAATAGTGATGGTAAGGGTCATCCGGCGCAATCTCTTTCAATCTTCCTATAAGTGCAAGTATGTTCAACAGTTCTGACGGACGGTTCATGATAAGCGTACCGGTTAACCCTATGATGGCAGAGGATTTTCCCGTCAACTTTTTGAATGTTTTACTCCGTATGGATTTCCTGTTTTTCAGAAAATGGATTTCATCGGCTATGATAAGAGAGAATATCTTTTTCTTCATCCCGTCCAGCCTTATTTCGATAGAGGTCTTGCCGTTCTTTTCTGTTCTTCTCCCCAGAATGTCGTAATTGATCACAAGAACATCGGCATCAAAATCTTCTGTCGGTGAAGTAGTGGAAATGATAGATACCCGTCTGTTTGGGTTCGTTTCTTTCCACTCTCTCAACCAACCGGATTTTACAGAAGCCGGACAGACTACCATACAAGGAAAAAGATCAAGCATTTCAGCATAGAGAACAGAACATAGACTTTTGCCTGTCCCCACTGAAGAGCCATTTATATGATTCCCGTGATTGACTGCGTAATATAGATAGTCCATTTGATAGCTTCTCGGCTTTTTTAAAAGAGGAAGATTGTCTATCAATAGTTCTATATCCTTTCGGGATAAAAGTTCCTTGTAAGGCTTTATTTCAGCTTTGCAACCTGTACGAACAATAGAAAGAGGATCAACTTCTTCTATTCCGCAATCCGATACAAATTCTTTGAGCAGAATTTCTTTAGCAGGATCAGATTTGATGTACAGTTCCTTGTTGGCAGAATTTCTTTTGTAAGAAGAAATGAATTTAAGCCTAAGTAACGCTTCCTTATCCAATCCGGCAAAATACCAATAGTCTTTTTCCTTGTAGTAGTACATCATTGATTCAATTTTATGTATTTACCTGATAATGATAAATTTTTGAGAATATTGTCAGCTTTACTCCCATAAACAACAAAGCAACTATCTGTTCCTGGACTTCCGCCTTCTTTTCCGTGTTCATCAATAAACTTGATTCTTTTCCTTAGAAAATAAATAGAAGAGGCTTTATTCCATACAAATTCATGAAACATTGTGTTTCCTACTCGTGCATAAATAAGAGCTATTCCATTGTTGTGTTCTGATAATTTTCCCATAAATAGCTTTATTGTAGAGTTTGAGTAAGGTGGATTAAGAAACACAAACCCTTTCCAATCCTGTACAAGTCCATCATCTTCTTTGGTAAAGCATTTCTTTGCAGTGTACCAATCTTTTTTTAGGAGCACAAGGATCAAGATCAAAATCATTTCCTAACGCTTCTATAATGTAAGGTGGTGTGTACCATTCTACTGTTGCTGATTTACCACCTCCAAATTTTGTTTCAAAATTAGTGTTCATTTCTTTCTATTGTCTATAAATTCAAAATAATACTTGCCATTCTTACACTTAATCTTCTTAATGATACAGAAATTCTTAATATTGACTTTTCCATCTCTTTCCAGTTTGTCAAATATGACTTCAAAGAGTAGGGAGATAATCTTGTCTACAGATCGCATGGAAATAAAACTTCTGGCATTTGTCCTAAACCCGGCTTTATTCAATACTTTCATGAAGTTGAGAGTTACCTCCCTGTAAATCTTATTCATTCGTTTCTATGTCAAATTAAACTACTCAAATTGATCATCTTCATTAGGATCATAAGTTTCTTCATCCTCAAAGTCATTGATCCAGTCTTCTATATCTCTTTCCATCCTATTCTGATTTCAAATTCTTCTGGCGTCAAAATAGGAATGTTCAAATCCTTAGCTTTTTTTATTTTGGATGAAGAACTTTCTTTGTCTTTTGTTACAAGGATTGTGGTGTTTTTAGATACACTGGAAACAATTTTGTGGCCTTCTTTTACAAGACGTTCTTCCCACTGTTTGTTTCTGAACCCTGTAAAGCAAACTGATTCGGGATTGTCGTTTTCCACTGTTTCTTCTTGGATAAAAGAAATAGAAACAGGCGTACCACTGCAAAGATCAAAGAATGCCTTTAGTCCGTCATTGAAAGATTTTGCAGTAGTCTCGGCAATACCATCAATAGAAAGCAAGTCTTTCATAGGAACTTCCTCGTTTTCGAACATATAGTCTATCTGGTCTTTGGTGAGGCTGTTGAAAATCATCTGGCAAGTCTTTTCTCCTATTACACCACCGAACACATTGTAAGCAGTCAGAACTCTTGCAAAAGGAACTCCATCGTCTACATAGGAATCAAATTGCTTTCGCAGTTTTTTGGAAAGGCTTTTACCTATTCCTTCGATCTTTTCAAGTTCCTCTTTTGTTACGTTTATGATGTCCTCGATAGAGAAAAGTCCACCTTTATAGAGTTTTCTTACAGTTGCTTCCTGCATTTCTTCCGTACCCAATGTAGCAAAGAAATAGACAAGTTGCTTTATCGCTTTTTCATCACAATTAGGATTTAAACAAACAAGGTCGGTTAGGGTTGCATCCCATTTCAAAGGTTCTCCACAAGAAGGACAGAACATCATGCTGTCACACATCCCCTCAAAGCACTCAATACTGTATTTTAACGTTTCCAAGTGTTTGGGGATAACATCTCCACTTCTTGTGACCACTATATAAGCATTAGGGCAAATATGGTTATCAGTAATGTATTTTGCATTGTAACCGGTACAGCGTGTAACCGTAGCACCATCAAATTCAACCGGTTCAAAAACGATTACAGGTTTGCTTTTGCCATCTTTTGAAATACCCCACTCGATAGAAGTAACTTTGGTTGTGTATCTTTCCTGCCAATCCGGGTTTTTGTAAGCAATCGCGTAACGCGGATTCCCGTTAGGAAGCCGTCCCAAAGTCCTACGAATGTTTTTGTCGTCCACTTCAATTACAAGGCCGTCACATTTGAAATTTTTGGTAAGCTCAAACAGTTCATTCAAGTAATCAAAAGCGGATTTTTCGTCATCGAAAATAGAAGCAGAAGTCACCCAATACTGCGTAGCATACGGTTCATAGGTATTGTAAAGCTCTGCAAGTTGCAAAGATTTGTCCCTATCCAAGTCCATGATACCGTATCGGATATAAGCGGTGTTCCCTAAAACCTGCGGATTCATTTCGTCTGCATTGAAAGCTCCTGCCACAGAATTTCTTGCACTTTTGTAACCAAGAGGTTTTACGTTTTTCAAAAACATACCGACAGGAATAATGGCTTCACCAAAAGTAAAGCAAGATTTCTTTCCCATAGGGTTGCCATGATTGACATATTCGTAATGCCGGTCACTTCTTTGTCCTTCTACTCCGTCACCTCTTGTCCAGCATTCATTTGTCGATTCGTCCACCAAAAGGGAAATGCCGTCATATTTAGGTGTAATGACAATTTTGTCATTTGGGTGAAGTTCCCATACATCTTTGACCCATCTTCTGATCTCACTGATTGTTTTTACCTTTTCCAAAGAAAACATAGGATATGGCAACTTTTCCATCCGGTCACCTTTTTTGTTTTCTTCAATGATAGACTTTGTCAGGATTTCGCTATCAGGATATTCCTTTTTCAATTGATCAATCAAAAGATCATACTCCTTATCGCTCATAATAGGAGCACCTTCTCTGTATTTTTGGTTGGCTTCTATGATTTTGCCTTCCAGTTCTTTTTGCTTCTTTGTCATGATTTTTATTTGTCTAAGGATAAAAGGAATGCTCTGGTATTCTCTACAGAATCACACTTGTTTTCTTCTTTTTGCTTGCCCTTGATTTCTATCAAAATCTTATAGGCTTCCGGGAAGTTGTCTTGCAATTGTTTTTCTGTTTTGATATGATTAAGAGCGCAAGCAACCCTGTTTCTGGTTTCGTTTTCCAGCTTTTTAAGCTCATACGCTTTCTTGCTCCATTCCAAAATATCTTTTTCGAAATAGCGTTTTAAATCGTCCATGTATTCATTATAGAACATTTTGGGCATCCCTATTCCATCCAAAGGAATAGCCTTATAGATGGTTACATTCTTTGTTTTTAGAAGTTCGTTTGTCGGGATATTTTTGTAAAACAAAAGTGGTTGCATGGACGGATATCTGTCTACAATGGATTTTATTTCTGGCGGAAGAATATCATCCACTCTATCTTGCAATTGTGCTCCAATTGCCGCCAAATAATCACTCAATTTCTTTTCTACTTTTTGGACAAATTGATTTCTAATCATTTCTTTGTCCGCTACTAATAGTTTAGCCATAATCTCAAATTCTTTTCGTTATTTTTAGTAATATGAATAATGCAATCAAAATTGTAAAAGCACCTATCCCCATCCCTCCCAAAAAAGAAAGTAATCTGTTGGGAGATGTCTTTACCTCTTCTTTCAAGTTTCCGTTTTCTTCACTTATCTTGGACAGTCTTTCTTTGAGGCTTTTTACAACCAATTCCAGACTATCGCAAGAAGCTGTTACAATAATGGTGTCACCTACTTTCTGAACAATCACATTTGCTTGTCCCTTGCTTGTTTCCCTCTTTTCCCCATCTTCCATTTTTTGAGGATTGATAGTGAGGTTTACAATTGAATAGGGAATCTTTACAAGCGTGTCTGTCAGTTCTCTTTCCCAGAATAGGGAATCTTTTAATGTGAAGTTATAATTTGTCTTTTGGGAAGGGCGGGATTTGCACCCACCCAAACCAACAAAACAACAAAATAACAAACAAAAAGCAATTACCGAATTTCTTTTCATCATATACTTTCTTTTATGATTGCCGATTTCAAAAATCCTGTTATTCCTATCCTTAGGGATTTCAATTTTCCATTTCGAACAACATCCAGTTCAATGTTTCTAAAATCCCTTGCCACACTTACGCCTTTGATTGTGGCTTCTCCTATTCCGGGAAGTTCTATTGTCTTATCTCTCAATCTGTTTAGGATACAGTTATTCTTCGATTTCATGCGGTTTTAATACGCTTTTGTAAATCACGAAGTTCTCATGTCCGAAACTGATAGAGACGGAATCACATTCTTTTACCCATCCCCTTATTGTCCCTTCCGAATAATTGGAAAGGTTGGCTTTTAGAATAATATTTGTAATGTCCCTTCCAATTGCTTCGTTTTGGTAAAAGTCCCTTGTCTTCCCGTTGAAGTTGTCTAAAAGGATGGCTCTTTCCATCTTTCCGTCTGCCGACATAATAGCAAGAACAGGCTTCTTTCCTATTCGTTGCATATGACTGATAGCTATATAAGAATTACGTTCCATGGTTGATATTTATTTTATGTTCAACACGTTCTTAATTGTTTTCTCTTGATAGAAGCGTTTTCTATCCTCACTTCCGTCTTTCTTTGAAAAGTCGTTTGCCCTTTTCTTTAACATCTTCGCTTTGTTCTCGGTGGACATCATTTTAAATTCTCCTATGGAAATATCGGGAACTGTTTCGTTCTTTTCTTCTTCATAGGAAACTTGAATGCCACATACCGGACATTTGGGAAGATTTGAAGGGACAAGTTTATTGTACCGAAAGACGAACTTTGCATTTGTCATGGGAGATTTTATCCCAAACCTTTCGCAGTTTTCATTATCACAATAAATTCTTATCATTTTGAATCTGTTTGATTTTGTCCTTCAAAAGAGAAAGTTGCTTTTCCACTTCTTCCAGCCTTGAAGGATCATTTACATTGCTTTTGAGGTAGGAAAGATCATGTTCGATACTTTCCAGTCTGTCTAAGAAAGACAAGACAAAAATATTCAAATACTTACCGTTTGCCATAGTCGAAATTATTTTGTTTGTTACTTATAACGGACGCAAATGTAACAGTATATTATTACATCACCAAGCATTTTTGTACATTTTTGTTTTGAAATTGTCAGATTTCTAAATCAGACCTTTCCGTCTTGCATATTCGGCAATCAGAACACCATCCCTGTCCGGGTGTTTTAGAAGCACTTCCGGGAACAACCTTTTCCCTATATCCAAAGAAGCCTTTTTAAGCTCCGGTGCGCCTGTAATTCCCTTTGGCAGTAGCTCTCTTTGCCATTCCTTGGAATCCACAAAAATATACGGTACTTGGTAAAGCTCCAATACAGTCAGCTCTGCTTCCAACGCACGCATGGCAGAACAAGTTGCCTCAAAGCGTGCAGGATTCTTCATGGGACGTTCAACAATCGCAACGCATGGTGCGTGTTCCTGTAAATCTGCAATAATTTCTGCCAATACTTTTACATCCACACGAGAGATGTTTTTCTTTGCTTTTGTGTAATCCTGACCGGAAATAACAGGTGTTTTTACCATGTTGTAGTAGGTAAGATCTTTCCCTACTATTCCAATCGAGCCGGTCACACCATTATCTATTCCAATATAAAATTTCAATTCTGTTTCCTTACTCATTGTTCAATACGGCTTACGCCGTTCTCCTTTACTATTTTAAGCGTTTTGCATGAAGCGTTTTCATTCGAAATATGGGTGGTAACCAAAATAGGATATTGGATAAACTCCAACGCTTCGATCACATCATACAGGCTTTCTTTCGACAGCCCTTCCGTGATTTCATCAATGGATAGGAATTGCAGTCCTCCCCATTTGTTTGTTTCGTTTATCATATTCTGGATAGCAATGATAAGGGCTATTTCCACCCTTGCGCGTTCTCCACCGCTGTAGTACCAAAAGTTTTCCGCTTCGTCCCGGACGACATACGGTGTTATTTCTTCTTTGATGTCCCCGTCCGCTTTTGTCTTAAATCCTTCTATTAAGATACGAAGGTCGCTGTTTTCCGCTTTCAGAATGTTATTAGCTCTCGATTGGATATTTTTCAACTGTTCCAATGCAAGGTACATCTTGAAAGACTTAAATCTGCCGATCCATTCTTTTTTCTTGAATAGAAGTGCGTCCAAATCGGAAAGCTCCTTGTCATATCCGGCAATCGAAAGCATAGTGTCCTCTATTTGTTTTTCTTGTGAAGACACATCCACTTTCGTAGCTTTTTCTTTCTTGATTTCCTTTATCTGCTTTTCATTGTCTTTGATATCGGACATATTGGATTCAATCTTTTCAGACAAGGTTTTCTTTTTCCTTTCCAAAGAAGAAATAGTGCTTTTGATACTTTCAATATCATCATTGATCTTGTAAATAGATGTATTGATTTCCTGTGCCGACTGACGAATCTTGTCTATTTCATCCTCTTGCTCGTTTTTTATTTGGATGAAAGAAGAAATAAGGTCTTCGTATTCTTTCAAAGATTCGTCCAAAGTCTCCATCTCGGAAACAACTTCTTTCTCCTGTTTTCCGATTTTCACTTTCTTCTTTTCCTCCTGCTCCAGCGTAGTGTCTTTCAATGTAAGGAATTTGTGCTTACATTTTGGACAAGTAATTGCACCGGATAAGTTTACAAGGACTTTTCTAAGGGACACTTTCAAATCGTCATGGATTTTTGAAAGCTCTTCTTTCATTTCCAAGACTTCATTCTGATTTGCTTTTGCTTCTCCCAATTCCTTTTTAACGGATTCGATTGTCTCTTGTATCTCTTTGGTAGAAGGCAGGCAGTCTTTCTTCTTTTCTTCCTCTTTCAAAAGGTCTTCCAGCTCTTCCAAAGCGGAATTATTTTCTTTTATGCTTTTGTCTGCACGACTAATTTCATACCGGAAAGAATCAATTTCTTCTTTCAGAGACTTTATCATACCTTCTCTTTTTTCGATACGAAATAGTTTGTCGGCTTCAAAGTCAAAATTGGCAGCATCTTCTATTACCTGTTTTAGTGCTTCTATGCTACCTTCTGCACGATCCTTTTTGCTTTGAATAGCAAGTTTTTGAGAAGATAAAGTGTCCAGTTCTTTTTGAATGATGTCTTTTGCTCCATCCAAAAAGTCGTAATTGATAAACCGGCTGATAAGAGCCAATTTATCTGTATTGGAGCTTTTAAAGAACGATTTGTAGTATTCCTTGCAGATAAGGAAATAGCTTTTTAAATCTTCCGGTGAAATGGCAATCCAAGAAAGGATATAGTTGTTCCCGTCTTTTACGGTAGCAAGTTCTACCGGTTTACCGTTCAAAGACACATTTAGTTTACTGCTTCCTTTTAAGGGCAAAATACGCTCGATAGAGAGAGTTTCTTTTCTTATTGGACACTCTATATCCAATAATACTTTTGCTTCCTTCTCACCCCTTCTAATGAGCTTTTTATCCACACTGCTTCGGTAATTGTTCCCGGTAATGGCAAAATAGACAGCTTGCTGCATGGATGAATTATGGGTAGGAATGTAGTTGTTTGTGACAAACATGCCGTCTTCACCGGAAACAGTTATGCACTGTTGTTCTTCCGCGCCCAAACAAGTAAAAGCGACCATCTTCCGGGAAGATTTACCCAAACATTCCGGCACTTCAAAAAAGACTTCTTCGTTTTTCGATCTTTTCATGATTTCTTCAAGCGGGATCACATGCCAGTCTTCGTCTTTATGCAAACGTACTTTCCATAAATGACTTCTGTTGCATTTGACTTCCGTCCCGTCAGAAAACGTAATCTTATAAGCAACATCAATGTCATGAAAAGGGATTGCTCTTACTACTTGATACTCACCGGAAGGATGAAGGATAACATCTCCTACCTTTATTTCTCTCATTTTTACAAACCCATTAGGAGTAAGGATGTCTGCATCCATTGTTAAGGCTTTCCCGCTACCATTACTTCCTTGATTGTCGTCTGTTTTATTTAACCCTACAAGTGCAGTTACCCCATCTTGAAATTCGTATTTAAAGTGTTCGAATGACACGAAATTTGTTGCTTCAATTCTAATCGGCTTCATTTTCTTCTTCCTTGTTTTCAAATGTTGTTTCTTTCTTTCTGAACGTATCAAGAACATCCTTCTTGATTTTCCCAAACAGCTTTGCATCTTCCAAAAGACGTTTTCTTGTTTTCGGGAAACCGAACCCTATCTTTTCTTCACCATAATAGATGTAAGTCCCCTTTTTGGAAAGTACACCCAAATCAAGTCCCATGTTCACAATTTCCATCACCTTGTCAATCCCTACCCCGAACCGGATAATGATTTGACATGCTTTAAAAGGCGGTGCAACCTTGTTTTTCTTACAGGTTATCTTCACCTTGTTGGAAACTTGTGTTTCTCCTTCTTTTTCAGAACCCACACGAGCAAGCTCGATCCTCTGACTTGCATAAAAAGGAATGGCAAAACCTCCCGGCGTTGTGGTGGCCGCGCCGTATCCGCCTATGTTAGACCGGATTTGATTGATGCAAAAAAGGATACATCCGGTCTGCTTACAGATGTTCTTTAGGATATTTACTTGGGAACTTAAAAGGCGAGCTGTAAGTCCTATATGTGCGTCCCCTGCCTCTCCATTCAAAAGAGCAGTAGGAACAAGTCCGGCAATGGAATCGATCACAACAAGTCCGATAGATTCTTCATTGCACATTTCCTTTGCTATTTCAAGCACTTCTTCTGCGGTAGAAGGCTGGGAAAGGATAAACTTGTCGGGGGACAAATCAATTCCTATCGTCTGCATGTATTTTGGATCAACAGCGTTTTCCGTGTCAAGATATCCTACCGCTTTTCCTGTTTTCTGCACTTCCGTTGCCAAATGGAAAGCAATACTTGTCTTACCGGAAGAAAAGCCTCCGTAGGCTTCCACAACACGACCTTTTGCCCATCCTCCACCAAGTATTTCGTCCAGTAGGTAAGAACCGGAATGAACAAATTCAATGTCCTGCCTTTTCCCTGCCACAGCATCCTTGCCAAAACGATCTTCTATTCTTGAAATAAGATCACCTAAACGATTGGGTTTCTTTTCTTCTACAGGTTGTTCGTCTGTCACAACAAGAGCTTCTTCTATCTTTTTAGTTTCCTTTTTCTTCGCCATAAAGCAGTTTGTTTAAAATTTCCTTTCCTTCTTTTTCATCATATCCGTTTTCTTTGCAGAAAGACGAAAATCTGTCTTCTATATCCTTTTTCTCCAAAGTCTTTACCTCTACGGTAGGAGCAAGGACTTCCTTTATTTCTATTTCCTTGAATTTCTTTTTGATGTCCACACCTTCTTTTGTAAAAGCATCTTTATCAAAAGCATCAAGTGAAGATTGTTCTCCCCAAACCTTTACCCTTACACGAGCGGTAGGGTTTTCTTTCTTGAACTTGTTAATAAGTGCCACCGCTTGCTTGTGTGGTGTTTCTTCTAAGTCAATTTCCAGTTTTTTGAATACTGTTCCTTTTGTGGAAGGGATAAGATCGACTTCCAAATCAGAATCCAGAAGCCAAAAACCCTTCTTTTCATCTTCCCCAAAATTGTTCTGTTGAACACTTCCCAAATGGTAAATGTTACTGCCTACACGTTGGTAATTATGATAGTGTCCCAAATACACTTTTTTAAACATCTCGAACATGGAAGGCTTTAGTTCGCTTTTTACTTCTGTACCGTCCATGTTCTTGCTACCGGTTACGGCAAAGTGCCCGAATAGGATGTTCTTCTTTCTCTTGTCCCCGATTTCTGCCAATTCGTCAAGTAAAATGTCATCAGTGAAAAATGGCAGGAAAAAGCAATAAACCCCTTCTATCTGCATACCGTCCAATTCTTCCACCAAAGTAAAAGAAGGATGATGCTTGAAAGCTGTAAGAAATGACTTTTGACTTGAATAGGATGTTTTGTCATGATTACCGGGAATACAAATTATTTGATGTCCGTTTTCGTCATACGCTTCCAATATTTCGTGAAGCGTAGAAAGGCACACCTCCCTTTGGGATACCCTGTTGTCAAAAACATCACCCAGCCAGATATGAGTTTTAATACCCTTTTTGTCGGCTATTTCCATTTCTTCCAGCAAAATATCTTTTATGGTAGAAGCATTTCCCTCTGACAGATGATGGTCGGTTGAGATTATAGCTAAATATTTTTTGCTCATGTTTGTTTTGTTAGAAAGGAAGGGGACTGTATTTCAAGTCCCCAAACCAAATTAGAAAAATATGAAAACTAAAAAAGAAGAAATTATTTCTTTTTCATTCTGGCTTTCAGCTCTTGCAATCTTGCTTTAGCCTTTAGAAGTTCTTCGTCCTTGTCCGTAGCATCTTCGTCAATAGGAGATTCTTCTTTGAGTTCTTCCTCATTTTCCGGTTCATCGTCCGATTCCGGTTCAGATGCCGTTTCTGTGGAAGTTTCATCTTCTTCCGGGAAAGGAAGTGCCTCTCTAGCTTGTGCCAAATCATACCAAGAACGAACCTCTGCTATTGTCAGATCGTCCGGCAATTCAGCTTCCGGGTACTCTTCTCCAATATAGTCTTCCAAGAACTTTTTCATCTTTGAAAGGGGAGGGTAGGAAGCGACTTTTGCTGCTTTTTCTTTTGTCGGTGCACTTGCCGGATTCTTTCTCGGAGCAGATTTTTCTTCTTCCTCATCTTCGTTTTCCGGTTCTTTCGCTTTCTTTGACTTAGAAGTGGATTTTGTCTTTTTGGGAGCTTCATCTTCCCCCTCATCGTCTTTGCTACCCTCTTCCGGGATCAATGCAGCCATCTCCTCTATTTCAGTAAGGAAGCCATCATCAGCAAAAATATCGTATCCGTTTTCTTCGTCAAAACGCTTCAACCCGTCAAGAGCCATATTGAAATCTTTCTGTGAATAAACATCCTTGTAGATTTCTTCCAGCGTAGGAACTTCATTCAAGAAATACTCCATATCTTCATCAGGAATAACAGTTTCTTCAAAGAACTCATCCCAAGTTTGTCCTTTTTTCGGAATACCGGCAGACAAAGAGTAGGTTTTCTTTCCTTTATCATCTTCCCCCATTGTGATCACAAGCGGGTATGCTCCTTCCAATTGAGAGAAAATATCGAAAGAAACCGTTTCATCGTCCGACATTTCAACCGAAATTTCCTTTATGCGGTTCATCCATGTTCCGTACAATTGCAAACGGGCAAAGTCTTTTGTTCCTTGGTACACATAGCAAACATACGCCAAAGACGGGTTGATACCCCATACGAACTTGTTTCCTTTTTTGTACCCCATAATAGGGTTAAGGAATTTTCTGCGTTCTGTATCGTCCTGGTATTCTTCGGAAGCCTTTTTTCTCACATAATCGCAATACAGGACAATAGGGTCTTTCCCTTTCAAAAGATTCTTTCCGTGAATGTCGGCGCAGAAAACATTCTTGTCTTTTACCTCTTTGCCGGTCACCTTACCGTTCGCATCATAAGTAGGTACTTCTACACGCAATTTGGATATCTTACAAGCTACATAAGCCTTTCCCATTGCTGGAACGACACGAAATACGTTCTTTCCTTTCTGAACAGTAGCAAAGCCTGTATAGCTCTTGCTGCCTTTGTACATTGTCTTTTCAGCTTGCTTTACTTCAGCTTCTACATCTTCAATTGATTGCTTCTTGAATTTCGATTTGTCAAATTTCATAATTCTTTTAATTTAATCGATTGATAAATAAACTATTCTTTCTCTTTTATGATTAAAAATGTATTGATTTCACCTTCTACCAAATTGTCCAGAAATTCTTCCGGTGTTACCTTCGGGACAAGTCCCGTCAACTTTTTGTCCTTTGACTGCAACGCCCAATAGAGACTGTCTATTTCTGCCAAATGCTTTTTCTTTTTGACCAAATCCTTTTGCATGGCATGTAGCTCTGGATTGATTGTCAAAATATCATCCAAAGAACTTTCCGTAAGTTTCACAAGTCCTATGTCTTCCACTTTAACCTTTCCACCGTTTACAATAGATTCACGTCTTATCTGTGTAGCAAGTTGTGCTTTATAGACATTAAATTCCACTTTTGCAGATTCATACTCTGATTCTGCTTGTGCTCTAAGAAGCCCTACTTTGTTCAACAGGACGGAACAAGTGGCGATTTCCCCATACAAATTTGCATGGTCTATGGAAGTCACCGCATCCATGTCCAATTCGTTTTTCAAATCATTGGAGAGTAAAACTATTGCTTTATCTCCAATATTCCTTACAAGTTTCATACTCCAAGTTTTATAAATTTACTGTTACTGTTTACTTGCAATACATATTCTTCTTTAAACTTGTCAAAGTTAGCCTTTCCACTTAGAAGAAGGATGCTTTTCTTTGAAGATATAAAGAAGTCTGTGTTCTCCTCGTAATCGTCCGGGAAAATAACCACACGAAGGAATTTGTAATTGCTTTCAAGCAAAAGATTGGCAAACCGCCCTTTCCTTCCTTCTCTTTCTTCCACTTCCAAAACATAACCACCTACCATAACCATTTCATAGGTCGATCCGTCATAGTTTTGCAAATCTTCCACATTGTAAAAAACCCCGTTTCTAACTTTTGGTTTTAGGTATTCCCTTACCAATCCTTCGTAGTCAAAGAAAGCAAAACCGGACTTGTTCTTTTGTTGTAAAAGCCACCACCAATCCTTTGCAATCTTTTTCTTTTCAAAAGCAAGAAAATATTCATCCTTTTCCTTGTCAATTTTGATCTTGTTCTTTTCCCGGTACTTTCCAAGCATGAACTCCCTTGCAGAAAAGATATTGGAAAATTCCCTTGTTTCATCCATCATATCGAACGCACCGGAATAAATAAGATTTTCAATAACGGATTTGTTCACTGCCGATCCTTTGAACGTGTGACGGTCTATAAATTCAGCCAAAGAAAAATACTCCCCATTCTTAGAACGTTCTTCCATAATCTGATTCTGTGCCTTTTCTCCTACTTGTTTTGTTGCATTGATCGCCCAATAGATGCTATTATCTTTTTTGTCCGCCACAATGTTTATATCAGACTTGTTGATATTTACAGGTTTAATCTCTATCCCTTCTGTCTGTTGCATTTCATTGACGTATTGGGGAAAGTCATCTTCACTTGCACGGGACAAAGCAACTGACCAAAATTCCAAAGGATAATGCACTTTCAACCACAAAGAATTGTAAGCATTGATAGCGTAACTTGCTGAATGTGAGCGGTTAAAAGCATAGGAACCGAACTTTTCCATCTGTTTCCAGAGTGTTTCTGCATATTCTTTTGTTACTCCTTTTGAAGCAAATCTTTTTACATACCCATCCACAAATTTAGGATGAATTTTCTCTACTTTGTCCTTCTTTTTCTTTGCAATTGCAGCACGGGCAACATCAGCTTCTTCTTCCGAAAACCCAGCAAGAACTTGCACCATTTTAAGAATTTGTTCTTGGTACACCATAGAGGAATAAGTATCTTTCAGAATTTCTTCCGCTCCAATAGGGTATTCCGGCTCTTTTTCTCCGTTTTTCAAAGCAATGTAGTCCATGTGAAAACCATTTTCCATTGGCCCGGGACGGAACAAGGAAAGTGCTGCCACTACATCATCCATATTCTTAGGCTTCAATTTTTGAGTATAAGCGCACAATCCTTTTGCTGAAAACTGAAATATATCGCTAAGCCAACCGTTTGCAAAATATCTGTAAACCTCTGGGTCATCGTATTCTATATCAGAATAGAGATTGATTTTCCTACCCGTATTCTTTTCAATCAGATTCAGAATATCAGTGAATTTGTCCAATTGCTCAATACCAAGAATATCTTCTTTCAAAAAACCGGCTTCGTCCATCTCTCCACCTTCCCATTCACTGACAATCAAATCGCCTGATTTTCTAACCGGACACCACTCATACATTGTCTTTTCTTTCGGAAAAATCATCATAGCGCAAGCATGAATAGAAGCTGCCTTTTGTTGTCCAAGAAGAAGGAAAACAACATTCATCATCTCTGGATATTTATTCAGAAATTGATTTATTTCTGACCTCTTGCAAGCAAGTTTCAAAAAATCTTCTTCCGTCTTTACATCTTCTATCATTTTGGTAAGCCTCCTAAGAGTAGGAATTGAAGCTCCATAAATCTTTCCTACATCATTTATAGCCTGTTTTATCTGCAAAGTGGTATATGTACCCACAGAACAAACTTGCGAAGCTCCAAAACGATTTTCCATGTATTGTTTTACTGCCGGTCGGTATTCTCCCGGCACATCCGTATCAATGTCTAACGCTCCCCCTTGTCCGAAAACAAGGGGGAAATTGATCGGGGAGCGATCCCGGTACAAATCGCTCCACCTCTATTTCTTTAATTTTTTCTATTTTCATATTCTTGTTACTTGATATTAGACTAAAATATCATCTCCTACTTTCAATGCTTTAGTTGTTATATTGATAGGAAGGACTTTCTTCGTTCCATCTTCAAGAGTTACTTCATACATTTTTTTCTTTTCGAAATGTCCTAAACGTCCTTTTGTCAAAAACCTTTCGAAAAGTAAATTAAACTTCAAAGGATGTGTGTTAATGATGCCGAAAAGATATGAGATTAGACTTCCTGCTGCTGAACCTCTACCTGCACCTAACAAAATGTTATTTTCTTTACACCAATTTACAATATCGCGCAAGATCAAAAAGTAATCCACAACATCGCCAAACTTAATGATCTTAGATTCTCTTTCGATCCTTTCCACAAGCACATCTTCCGAGTAATCTTCCAAAAGTTCCGGTTTGTTCTCCAACCCTTCATAAATCAAAGAATCAAACATATCTTCATTGGAAGTGTATTTTTTCTTTTCTTCTTTTGTCATTTCATAACGGGGGAGATGCCGGCTGTCAGTAGGAATTTCAAAATTGCAATTTTCCGCAATCATATCAGCATTGCTTCTTGCTACCATATAAAATTCCTCTCCCCTTTCACTATCCTCGAACAAAGAAAGAAGTTCTTCCATGTAAGTCGCTTCGTCCTTGAAATACTGATTGCCAGATTTGTAGTTTACTTTTCCATCAATCTTATTTACGACTTCCCGAAGTATGGCATATTCCGGCTCAATATAATAAGCATCACAAATAGCTACGGGCTTCATTTTGGACTTATAAAACTGTTCAAAGTTCATCAAATAGGAGGTATCTCTATCGTTCTTTGTGTATTTCACGGTATCTACTTGCCAAAACACATTGGGTTTGTTTCTCAAAAGGATAGGAACATCTTCAAACTGTATTGTTTTTGGATCGAATACAATATACACATCCGAAACGTGTTCCGACATGTCTTTTGGAGAAACGAATTTTCCATTATCGCCACAATTCAAAACCTTGTTTAATGCAAGCAAATGCTGCCAGCCCTTTTCATTCTTTGCATAGATTTTGTAAGTATAGACAATGTCCTTCTTTTCGTCCTTTACCGGGACTTCTAAACCAAACACAGGGATAATCCCTTCTGCCTTGCAGGCGTTCTGAAATTTGAGCGCACCTGCCAAAGTTGCTTTTTCAACAATCCCCAATCTTTCTATTCCTAAGAATTTGGCTTTCTTTACCCAATCTGGATACAATCCCGTACCATTCAAAAGTTCAAACGATCCGTGCACTCCCAAGAAATTAGTAGAAAGACCTGCCATTTCGCTTTGCCCTCTCCATTTTACCCGGTTCAATTTAGGCTCGTTCTCTTTTCCTTTGTCCAATGTGTACCATACACCGCCAAGGCGGAAGATATAACCATCTTCTTCGGTGCGTTCACAATCCCAACGAAAATCCTCTGAAAAGAAATATCCGTCCTCGTTAGGTTCAAAGACTTCGTATGATTTCCCCTCAAAGGAAACAATGTAATTTTCCTTATCGAGAGAGTATTGTATAGTATTGGAAGAAAGGTATTCTTCCAACTCATTTAAAAATCGATCCATCGTATTTTCTTCTTTTCGTTTTTCGTAAGCAAACATACAACTTTTGTATGCAATTATTGTATGTTTTTACAATCTTTAACCCTGCATTTAACCTAAGTTTATTCGTGTATTCAAAACACTTTTGATAAACTTCAATCGGTTAAAAGGAGTATCGTTTGGTATCACTTCATAAGGCAATTTTCTTTCTATCAAAAACTTCTTTATTTCTGCATCCCAACATTTTCTTCTTTCTGCATCTGCCATTCTTTCCTCATCATTTTCTACATCCCAATAAATAGGAAAATAAAAGATAATAGGAAGAAAATATTCACTGACATTTATAAAATCCAATTGTCTTTTCAATTCTGCGTCTCTTTGAATAGAAGCAGGGATTGTTTTCGTAAACGTATGCACATCTATTACGCTTCTATCGGAAACATAGCAATCTGTGTTTAACAGTTCCGCATACTTATCAAAAATCAGTTTTTGATTTTGGACGGAAGTAAAGGAAGGTTCTATCTTTCCTTCCCTTACCAACTGCCTTGTTATACTGTCTATCTTGTCGAACCGGTCAAACGTTCTGTCTTTCTTTAAAAGTTCAAACACAGAAGTCTTTCCGACACAAGAAGCACCCAAAAAAGTTACAGCCCTAACCATTATCGATTATCTCCGTCACCGTGAATTTTGTTTTCTGCCTTTCTCTTTGCCAGCTTTTCCACATTCTGCTTTGCAATGGATACCAAAGACTGGTTCAATTCCTTTCCTTCAATGTAGGTAACAAGATTCTGTAACCCTATAAGAATCTGTTCCAACGCTGTATGACAGAATTCTTTTCTCTTTTCAGGGAAAGGTTTGCTGTAATCATCGTCCCGGAAGTATTTCTTCACTTGACCGTTAATGATACCTACCTGTTGGAGCAAATAGGAGGGACTTAATCTGTACACATCCGTATCGTCCAATCTGCGCAATTCTTCGGGAAACTCCAATGCAGCTAAATCCAATTCCTGTCTTGTCATTGCAACATACCAAAGGACGTCTCCTACTTCTTTCATGATTTCCTTTGCTTCGGCAGCATTGTCCACCTTTTCAAAAACTTCTGCCAATTCATTGGTAAGTCCCATTACTACATACGGGATAGCTACCTCTTTTGCATAACACGCTGTTGAAGCCGCGTGCGCTTCATACTCTTTAAAAGTCATAATACGAAATTTAAATTAATTGATTTACAACAACTTACCGTTAAAACACATGATAAGTCTTTTTATTTTGATGTTCGAATATTCCACATCTTTTTTCTTTCCGTTCACTTTGATAGTGACCGTTTGATTCTTTATATCGTTCTTCAAAATCCGATACTCCTTGTCGTCATAAATAACAATCTGATCCTTTCCAAGCAAATAGATCATATCCCAAAACCACTGCGAGTTTCTTTTCTGTTCATTGGTGGAATACTGGAAATTGGGAATACCGGTAGGATTCAAGAACTCTTTCTCATAAAAAGAAAAATATTCTTCCACCGAAAAGAAAATAGACCGTTTAAAATGTCTTTTTGCCAACAACTCGATCCGTTCCTTTTTAAACTCTGCGATATCATTTGCCATCTTGACAAATTCGGGCTTATCAAAAATAAGGCTTCTTACCTTGTGGGTAAAGTATTCCAATTGGAGCACTTTCAAATATTCGTCTATCGATAGTTCTCTGCTTCTGTCCATTTGATTTTATGATTTGTGATTTTCAACAAAAGTAGGAATAACCTACCACATTTTCTTGATTTTAGAGACGTAAAAATTGATAGGGTCATACAAGTTATCCAAAACTTCTTCCAAATAATCCATATCCATATCTCCCGGGTCAATGCCCGGTTTGTAAAGATAAGCTATCTTGGTGTTGAATGACTTTGCAAGCATCAACCCTGCACTTTTGGATTCTTCAACAGTCGCATCGTCATACATCAGAATCACATTCTTTACCCCTTTTCTTTCCAAATAGGATATTTGTTCTTTGCTTATACTGTTCCCAAAAGTGAACACACACTTCAAATCCCTGCAATCCCAAAGTTTTAAAAGATTGTCTATACCTACTTTGTCAAATAACCCTTCCACTATTATCACGTCCTTTGTAATAGAAGAAAGCTCGTTGTAACCGCCTAATATTTTTGTAAAGTTCGTCCCTATGCTGTTTTCATATCGCAAATGCGGTTTAGTACCGGTTTCCTTTGCCCTTTCCAAATCTCTTTTATGCCACTCTTTGGAATATCTGCTTCTGCCGAGCCATCCCACCAGCTTATCATCCATTTTCATTTTAAAGATGATGTAGTTTTTCAAATCCTTTTCTAAAATAGATTTGGTTTCAGACGGTTCAAAAAGTGCGTAATGATACGCTCTAAACCCTCTTTCGTCTAAATAAGGGTCAGATTTCAGTCTTTCAAGACGAAGGGGAAGTTTTACTTCCGGCAATTCTTCGGACACATCTTCATCCACATCATCTTTCAAAGGTGTAAGTTTTACACTTAATGAATTTTGATATTCCATCCGTATAAGATCTTTCCTTCCTATCTTGTCCAGAAAATCCTTCAATGGTTTTTTGCTACCACATTTCCAACAGTGAAACACACCGCCGTGAGGATTCAAAAGAACACCCCATTTCTTCGATTTTCCACAATAGGGACAATCCATGTTTTTATTGGAGAGCCACCCCTGCGAACCGAATATGCGAAGTCCAATCGCTGCCTTTACTTCTTCTTCGTCTATCCGTATCATAAGCCTAAATGCTTTCCATTTTATCTGCTTGCACCTTTTTTCTGCGAGCTTGTTTCTTTTCTTCTTTCCTTTCGGAAACTTGATTATACATTTCCATCGTTCGCCCCCTGTGATAGAATCGTCTTTTGTCATAATTGGTAGCAATCGCGATCACTTCTTGACTTTCCTTGTAATCACGGAGCTTATCGACATAAATACGGGCTGTTGCGTTTGCTTTTTCCTCTATTGTCATGTTCAGAGTAAACACGAAAGAAAAAGGTTTTACAAGCGTTTTATCACCTTCCGTATAAGAGCGGTCGATCACCTTGTCTGGGTTGTTCCATACTTCAAACGGAACATCACTTGTCTGTGTGGCTGTAATAATAGGAGCACCTATTTCATCAGCCAAGTTCTTTAATAACTGGGCACACGTCTGTAACTTTTCTTTCTTGTGGTCGGGGTCAGAATCTATCTTTTTGGATATGCCGGTCTTTACCAAATCCAGAGAATCGAGTATCACTAATCCGGGAAACTTGCCATGTGTATTAAAATAGTCATAGCAAAGCTGGCGGACATCACTCATGGAAGCCTGTCCGAACTTTTTGAATCCATACACTTCAATGTCAGAGCTAAGTTCCTTTACCTCTTTGATAGCTTGTTCTATCTTCTTTCTATCCTTTGGACTAATATTGCCGGATTTAATATCAGAATAGGATTGGGCAGACCATAGCTGATCATATATTTGCATACAGGCTTTAGCCCCACCTTCCAACTGGATATGAAGAACCGGCACACCTCTAATGGCAGCAGAATACCCATGCCATTTCAATACAGTCGTTTTTCCTGTGCCGCTGCGAGCAATCCAAAGCGTTGTGTCCCCTATTTCCATGCCACCGAAAGATATATCGTCCAACTTGTCGATTCCAAAAGGAATTTTTACTGGCTTTTCCGTTATTGTAGCAGCATCCATGCGTCTTTCAAGCATACGTTGCTGGAAACCCCCGAAAACAGACTGGAAACCCCCTGATTTGGAGCGAAAGGACATCTCCAATATCCTTTGGGATTCTTCAGCGTTGACACGTATTGCTTCTTCCTTCTTTCCTTCTTCATACAAGTCATGCACTTTCCTTGAAAGAAGTTCAAATTCCGTTTCCTTGACAAAAGACTGCAATTGGTCTATTGCAATTTCCCTGTCTATCAAAGCCGCCTTCTTTATTTCCTTTGCAGCGAGCTGCACGACATCCTCGTCACATAATTTCTGACAAATAGCACCGATAGAAGGTAGCTTGTTCTTTTCTGTATATTGTATGATCGCTTCCCTAAGAATGAATTTATAACCTACCCATTCTTTAGGAATCAATTCATATTTCAAATATTCCGAAGCTATACGCATTATGACTTCATCGGAAAACATCAATTTAAAGATTTCCGCCATGAAGCCGGGATTCAGTTTGCCCATGATCTATATATTTGTTTATATCATGTTTATACTAAAATTATTACCTGATCCGTTTTCTTCACGTAAAGTATTGATACTGAGCCAGCTACTCATCACAATGTCATCGTGTCCCGAACTCGCTTCCAATTTCCCTTTATCGCTTCTGAAAGTAACGGACGCAAACTCACTGAACATCAACTCTACCTTTTGTCTTGTGTCCCCTTCCTTGTATGGAACTTTAATCTGTCCTCTTTCAAACATGGCAGACAAAGACGGAAGACCGGAATAGAGGTCTTTCTTGTTCCCTTCTGTTGTTGTAAACTGCTCGATATTGGAAAGACCCCTTTCTCTTGCAAGTGCAGACAAGATCCCTTGGAAACCATTTGCCTCGCATACTATCTTGTCCGGCTTGTACAGACGGTTGAAAAGAACGATCTTGTCCACCTGCTCATTATGGGACATTCCTTTTGCACGGAAATAGTTTATCAGATAGAAGTTGTTCGAATAGTCAATACCCCAAACAGAATAGACAGTATAGTCAGCACCAATATTACCGGATACGGCAAAGTCACATCCTACCACTACCCTTTGAAGTTCAAACGGGAAAAATTCTATACTATCAGCAAAAGAAACTTTGTCCATCCCTGTAGTCGACCTTCTTAAATACTCATAAGGAAAGATCGTTGAGTTATCAGAAATAGGGATAACCAAATACTCACGGGCAAATACAATAGAACCAAGTTCTGTTCTTTTTGCTTTTATATCCTCAAAAGTGTATCTATCTGGTGCAAGTGGCCTACCATCCGGGAAAACAATAGGGTATTCAAACGAATAGAAGCGTTTGTCACCTTTTATTACATTGTACAGTTCATTCGGAGCAGTTGAATAAGGTGTACCGGATACAATCAAATACCCGTATGGCTCTACAATAGGTGTAATTGTACCTCTAAAAACTTCTTTCAGCTTTTCCCTTTGTTCATCGCTATACAAAGAACTTTCATCCGGCATATCGTCTATGATTGCTGCACCAACGTGAAGACCACGAATAAACCCATCCTTACCGCGGACATGAAGGATAGCACCATTCTCACCTTCTATTGCCGTTTCACCCAGTTTTGCCTTTCCGTTAGGATCAATCTTTTCCTTTAGAATATCATTGGTAGTGATTTCTTCTATGATCTTGTTCACATGTACCTTTGCAAGTGTCATAGTGTTTGTGATCATAGCCGTTTCTTTCCGGTTTTTGTTGTCAACCGTATCACCTCCATAAAGCATAGGACGTGTATAGGAATACAATCGCCACAAAGGAAAAGAATAGCACCACATATAGCTGTTATGACAAACCGTACCATCTTCTAATAAGAACTTATGGTCGCCATCACAGGCAAAACCGTAATAATCATCTTCACCAACCAAAGACACATAAATTTCCGTCTCTCTTAGTCCGTTCTTAGTTGACCGATAACCTTTATAAGAGAAACCTTTTCTAAGGTTCATTTCCGCCACTTCAACAGGGACAACACTCCTATCGGATAAGCAAAGAAGATGTCCTTCGCTTACAGTATAGTTCATACCTCCTGTTTGCCTTACTTCATACATAGGACATCTCCCTCTATGAAGTTCTAAGACTTTTCGAGGTTTGAAGTCCTGTCCCATCACCTTATCCCCAACTTTAATATTTTGGATTTTTTTTATTGATCCATCAGCCATAACTACTAAAGTGTTGACACACAGACATTTGCCTGCTCCGCGGGCGCACAGGTAACTACTCCACGGAAAGAGTTGTGTAAGATTCCCCCATTCCAAATTTCTCCATCCTAAATTGAAATTGGAAAGGACGGTTGCGTTGAAATAGTTGTACGAAAGGATTCTTAAGTTTTCGTCCATTGAAGCAAACAGGTTGTCCACATATCCCAATTTTTCGGTATCGAGAGACCGTCCAAAATTCATTGCATACTCTGTCTGATCTATAATAGTTTCAAGCATCTTGTCCATATCCCTTTTGTATCCCCCTGAAAAGAGTTGGGATATAGTAGGAGAAGGAAGTCTGTCTATTATATCGTCCACAGTAGTAAACAACCTCTTTGCTTGCAAATCGGTCAGAATCCCACCTTTTGAATTATATACTATTGCCACGTTACAATGCAAATTTTTCTCGGAAAGGATTCTTGACCGTCATGCCATCTTGTTCGGCAGTTGTTCCTTCTCCTCGAAGTTTCTTTACGAAATTTATCATAAGTAGTGCATTTGCATAGGTATCGTCACCTGCACGGTGCGCATTTACAAGGTCGATCCCTTCCTTGTCACAAATAGTATGCAGTTGATAATTTTCAGCTTCTCCATAAGCCATGTGAGCCAATTGCATCGTATCCAACGAAAATTTTACATACTTGCTTAGATCATCTCCCATGAACTTAAAGAAGTTCTCCAAGAAAGGGTTGTCAAACCCTACTATGTTGTGACCGCAAAGAGTACATAGTTGGCGCGGGTTTTTGTATCTTTTGAAAATATCCAGACACTTTTTGTAAGCCTCTTTTAACGAAATTGCCTTTTCATTCTGGATAGATTCAGTGATACCATGCACAGCTTCCGCTTCCGCTGAATAGGAAAGACCTTCTTTATAGTCACGCGGAAGGATCATAGATACTTCTTCGCATATTTCCAATTTCTCCATATCTATGATTGCAAACGCAATTTCTATAAGAGGAATCGCATCAAAAGCCGGTTTGTCTTTCGAAGGAAGTCCTCCGGTTTCATTGTCATAGCATATCAAATACTTACTCGAACTTTTCATTTTCTTTACATTAAAATTTTCTTTTCATAAATTCTTGCCAACTCAAATTCAGCCATACAGCCTTTTGATTCCTGCCAATTTGGTACAAAGAAAACAGCATCACATTCTAAAAGTGCTTCAAAGCTCCTACCCATATAATAGGAATAAGACTTACCTTCTTCATTACAAGTATCAAAAGGAGTAACAATTTCATCACCTTTTTCTCCAAGAAACTTCTTAATCTTTTCTGCGTATTCTTTCGTTTCTTCTATATCATGCCCAGAAATAGGCAAACTTACATATATCTTCATCTCATTTTTATTTTGTTTCTTTCACAAGTTTCCATAGTCTTACATTGCTTCCTATCGGCACACAAGGGACAATACTCAATCCTTCTCCTAAATAGGAGGGGACTTTGCCCATTACCGCATAAGCTCTGATGTTCCAGTATGAAAACTTTCCTCCATCTTTCTTTTTATAATGCTCATTGAAATAGTCTGTCATTCCAACGAGATTTAAATTCTTTACTATAACTTCCTTAGCCATAGATTATTAATTCAACACTAATTTCAATCTATCGAAATCACGGGAACAGTTTTCCTCGTTTTCGTATCGGACGTGAATGTTCTTGTAAGGATTATCCTTTAACGTTACATCGTCCGGCATTCTATTTATGATTATTTCCGGTACACCTTCATCTGTATAATCCATTTCTACGGAAACAATAAATATTCTTGTCAAAGCCAGTTTCCCATCAGAAAACACAAACATACGCTGTTTTTTCGTATATTCTTTTTCTGACCACTTAACACATTCTTCGGTAAAGTCAGCAATACTTTTCGTATCTTGAAGTGCTATTACATCTTCCAACTTTCCTTTCAGAACATTCAGCTTCAAATCCCCGAATAAATTTGCAACGGATTGAAGTAATACCTCCATGTTTTCATCTATTCGCATAGTTGTAAAATTTATAATAAAACATAGTATTATCACTACTTAATTTTAAACGCTTCAACAGGATTCGTAACCTCATCCCTCTGCGTCCGATTATAGAGGATATCAACTCCTACCCTCTTTATGTTTATCGCAGCATTTAAATCTCTGTCAATTTCCATACCACAATTTTCACATTTAAAAACTCTATCTGATAAAGTTAAATCTTCCTTCTTCCATCCACATTTAGAACATGTCTTTGATGATGGGTAAAATCTGTCTATCACAACAAGCTCCTTTCCATACCAATTACATTTATATTCCAACATAGACCTGAATTGATAAAAACTTGTATCAGATATAGCTTTTGCAAGTTTGTGGTTTGATAACATTCCTGAGACATTTAAATCTTCTATGCAAATAACATCATAATTATCAGCAAGATAAGTAGTTACTGAATGAAGAAAATAATTTCTTTTATTAGCAATTTTATTATATAATCTTGCTATTCGAAGTTTATTCTTTCTATATCTGTTACTCCCTTTCTTTTTACGACTTAAATGTCTTTGTATTTTAACTATTTCAGATTGTTTCTCTCTGAAAAACTTAATGTTATCAATCACAGTGCTACCAGATAATGTAGCAAAAGATTTTAATCCTAAATCTATACCGACCATTTTCCCGGTTTTATGCTTATGTAGAATCAAAGTTTCCACCAAAACAGAGACAAAATACTGTCCACAACAATTCATTGATATTGTACATGATAATATTTTTGACTCATCGGGGATAGCCCTGTCAACACGCATTTTTACCCATCCTATCTTCTCCAATCTTATTTTATTATCACCCAACGAAAACTTCTGATTTGGCAATCTATAAGTCTGAATACCTGATTTCTTTTTAAAAGAAGGTCTACCGATTCTCTTCTTTCTTGTTTTTGAAAAGAATTGTTTAGATGTTTCTTGAAAATCTCTTATCTTTTGTTGTATAGCAGCAGCAGAGATTTCGTTTAACCAGGGTTTATCGGTTATCAAATCAGATTTAGTGATAATTTTAGGCTTAGGATTTGCATCTTTATCATAAGAATTAAAAGATTCGACATTGACATTCCAAATAACACGAACACACCCAAAGGTCTTAGCAAACAATATTTGCTGAGACTTATTCGGATATATCCTGTATTTGAAAGCCTTATTCGTTATTTTCTAATTCTTTAATAAGTTTTTCGGTGTTTCTTTTAAATATTTTACCTAAATTTAATTATTTACCCTCATACATCCAATTCTATTAAATGATCATTTTCTCTAAGAACTTCCCTTGTTCGTCCGTTCTGCGTTTCCACTACCAGCATAGTACCATCTTCCACTTGGTAGGAACTGATCACTTCGCCTTCAAAGTAATAGCATCCTTCTGTCCAGCATACTGTCATAGCATTAAAAATTAAAGATTGTACATTTCCTGTTTTACTTTCCTAATATAAGACTTGACTTTCTTTCCTCTGTGGAAAACGATCGCCTTGTCTATATCTTTGGTAGGGTTGTGGTGGGATTGGTATATTTCAAACATTTCTCTTGACTTTACAGGATCAAATCTGTCTTTATAGGAATAGAGATGTCTCCCTTTTATCCGGTTCACTTCGTCCACATAAACCTTCAACATCTGAAACCTACCAGAAGCGGAGCTTACCTTGTTTTTCGCTTTATCATCGCAACCGGATTCAACCATGCAAATGGCATGAACCAACCTTTCCCACACAACCTTATCTCTATCTTCTTTCGTAGTGGAAAGAACTTTTGCGTCAGAAACAAGAAGGGGAATAAACGACAATACCGTCAATACAAGAATCTTTTTCATACGATTTCCCTTTCGTTAAATTCATGTAATCTGTGACAAGCGGAACAAAGAAGTTCGATATTGTTCTTATCCAGCTTCAAATCCGGTCTTGCTCCTCTTGATCTGATATGCGAAAAGAAAATAGCTTTTGGTTCATCCCCCAAAGGCTTTCCACATTTTACACAAACATGAGGTCTTTCCTGCCATATCTCCGTAAATAAGGATTGAAGGTCACCTCTACATTCTTTGGTTGTTTCTGTGTCACAATCTTTACAGAGCCACTTCATCCTATTGTAGATGTAATGATTTTCACCACATCTTTTACAAGGACGATATTCGTATTTCTCCTTCTTTTTCAGCACGTTACTCAAACTTATAGCTTTTAATTCTTTCAATCTGATTTTCAAGATACTGAACTCTCTTATCAACCGTTGCGTTAATAGCTTTCTTTGCTTCTTCTTTTGTGAAAAACACATCTCTGCCAATTTTAGCCATTTCACGTTCTCCTTCCGGGATGATATACTCCAGACCTCTGAAAGTAGTTGTTTCCCATTTTTTTACTTCTTTAATTTCACCTGTCATAAGTGCTAAACGCACGTCATACATTACTTTTTCTTCCATAACAATTTAAACTTTGTATTCTGTTAAACCTATCTATTAATTCACACACATAGTCCATCTTTTTCTCACTTTCCTTACTCGAAAGATAGATAAACCCGAAACTCCTTACAAACTTAGGGTTTCCAAACCATCCGTACCTTACGATCAAAAGCTCTGCTCTTTTCGTATCGTAAAAACAAGGGACAACTTTAACTTCAAGTTCCTTTCTTCTTTTTCTCATCTGTCCTTATATTTTTCTTCACACAATTTTATATACCTGCATCCTTTGCATTTCTTTTCATGATACAAAAACCCATCATAGCTTTCACAAAGGATGTATCCTCTCGGAGAATCAAAATAAAGCTGTCTTTCTTTATCCAAATAGGAATCAGACAAGGCTTCTTCTTTCTGGATAGGGTTTCTAAGGTCGTATTCCATAACGAATTTAGAGGTAAACCACATATCCTTTTGTGTTCGTTTTCTCCATCTTTCAATAGCTGCTTTCCCTATCACATTAGGAAGAGGAATAATACTCAATTTCGACACCGACAAAATAAAAACCTGCCTATTAAATTGAAAAGTAAGATAGTTCCAAAGATTCCCCACTATTTCATTTTCAAGAAAATCTTTTATCCTTTCCCTGTCCTTTCTTTTTGCATGAAACTCATACTTCGGGTTGTTTGTCAGTTTCCCCTGTAAGTATTCATAAATCGTTTCAAATTCTTCTCGTCTTGTCATTGCTGTCGAAATTAGATTATAAAATCATTGCATACAAAAGTTGTATATTTTAAGTGATAAAAGAAGGGGAAGTTTTTGTTCCCCTGTCTCACTGACAAAACTACAACTTTTGTAACTATTCCCAAACCAAATTAATGTTAAAAATCTCATCGGTCTCTTTTTCAACCTTCTTATAGCGGTTTTGGGTGTTCGTATCTCTCTCTGCCACATTGTTATAGTCTTCTCGAATAATTTTTCCATCAAGTACCCGTGAGAACCACAAACAAATTTCAGCATCCGATTCAATGTCACCCAATGTAACTTTATCGTCTTCTGTTGCATCATAAAATTGAATCCAATAGGGCTTCTCATAAATAGAAGATGTCCTTGGTGTAACCGGATTATCGTTTTCATCCTTGTTCATTCCTATTGCTCCTACCATGACTTTACCATACGGATTCTCCGTTACAGCAGAAAACCACATATTGACGTTTTTAAGCGTTTCTGCGCCCTCATTTTTCAGAATAAGTGCAATGTATTGCTCACGAGGATTTGAAGCCAAATTAAGGCTTATTTCATCAAATAAATTGCTAAACATGTCATTGGGTACAGGGGTGGATGATTTGTACCCACCCAAAGAATCGGAAATCTTAGTTTGTTGATTATTGTACCCTGCGCTTGTCGTGTAATAAAACCTTAACATATCCTTGTTATTTGGAAGTTGACATAAAAATATTTCCCAGCGACCAATACTCACTTTTCACTTCGTTGTAAACCGATACCGATCCACCTGAATTTTGAACACGTGCAATGTAATATTCATCTACTTCTTTTTCAGGAGGTGTGGAAAGACTTACTTCCGGTACTAAAGAAATGACATAATCATCATAAGTGTATAAACCGTTTCGCTGCTCGGAAGTCAATACACCTCCCAAAGGAAGTGTCCCAAGCACAATAGCTCTTAAATTCGATTCCGCTACAAATGTAGTTGCGGATGTAAGAAGTAAGTTTTGGTTGTCAATTATGTTTACAATCTGATAAACGCCATTATTCAAAGGAACAGAACCGTCTTGTTTTTCAAACCGGATAGAGACGGGGGTTGATGAAGATTGACCTCTTACCTTACCTATAAAATCCACAGAACCGGAAACGATACCTTGTGAGTTTACGCTTACATACCCCTTTTCGTAATTTCTTGTTTTGTAAGCAATCTTCACCCAATAGAAATTGCTGTCATTCGGCACAACGATGTTGTCTTCTACATTGATATCTATAAAGTTCCCGGCACTGGTAAGAGCCATCCCAGGAAGTACCTTAATAGTGCCAGAGTTTGTTCCTGTTTCCACTTTAAAAGGTTCTATAAGATTTTCGTTTTCTTCCGGTTTATTGACTGTATTAGGATTGATCTTAGACGGGTCATTCGTAATCATCCCAAAGGAATAAGATGCCTGTAGCACCGCCTTCATAAGCGGTGCTGTAGCAAAGAAAGAAATCATATTTGAAAGCTCTTCTTTCTCCAAAAATACATTTCTGCTAACGTTTAACTTACTCATTTTCAATATCTTTTAAATTTTTAAACTTATTTCCATCCACTTGGAACTCCCTCGCAATTTGTGCCTGTAAAAGTCTGACTATGACTTGTTACGTTATTGTTTCCAGATTCCGTTATCTTTACATAATTAGACGATCCAGAAAGAATTTGAATAACAGGGACAGCTCCAAGTTTCGAGCAACCATAAAACATTCTGTCCATATTAACCTTTCCTACGCCTGCCACTGACCTATCATATAGAGACGTATATGAAACTACATAGGCTTGTTCTATTCCCAAAGAAAGATTTGAACAGCCTGAAAACATTTCGGTACAATTCAAGCTATTGCCAATATTCTCAAAATTGGTATTATTAAACTGATTTCCTATACCCACATTCACAAGTCGTGCAGATGTTCCTGGTTGTCCTGCATAAACCCCTGTTCTTCCAAAAGAAATGAGTGACGTGCATCTTGCAAAGCATCTCCTAAGATTAGTAAGTGTCGTAAGATCATTAAAGAACTTAGCGGGAATTTGTTTCACACCCGTATTCTCAAACATACTTTCTGCATTCTGCAACTTCCCATTCTTCATGCTAAAAGAAGATATATCAGATAAATTTCTGCAATTCATAAACATTCTTGAAGCATTTGTTACACTTGATGGAAGCGATTGTCCATAAGGAATAGACAAATAAGTACAATTCTCAAAAAGCGACTGCATATTTGTTGCCTTCGAAGAGTAAGAGAACATAGCGGTAGACCAACCATCAACAAGACTCGTACAACCAACAAAGCAACCAACAAAAGAAACAATGTTTGTGCAATATCTGAACCATAATACTGGAAGTTCGGTTATGGCTGTACAACCTTGAAATGTATATTGCATATACTGTGCATTCGTTGAATTGCTGAACGGAGAAGTTGTCGCTGAAAGTCCCCCTGTATTTTCCAAAGCCGTACATTCATAAAATACAGCATGGAAATCTTCTACGCCACCTCCCCTTCCAAAAGTACCATTGCCAACGCATGAAGTCAAACTCTTACAACTTCTAAACAAGGAAGAATGATAAACACATGAAGTAGGAACAAGTTGACCACTCGGGAGACTTGTAACCCCACTGCTCCAGAAAGCACCCGCACAAGAATTACCTGTCATTTTGGTAAACAAACCAGAAGGAATAGACCTAAGACTTGTGCAATCTCTGAACCAATTAATAACACCCCCTGAAATAGAAGGAATTGTGTTCGTTGCAATCGATGAAAGACTTGTGCATCCCCTAAAGGCAGAATGATTGCCACTAGCACCGTCTACATTATAAGTACCGGAGCTTCCCTGAATAGAAAATGATTCGGGCCACTGTTTGATTGCAGTAGCTCTTGTATGATTTCTAAAATTGGCATACACAGTAGAAGGGTTACTTGTATTTCTACTTCCACCTTGTACCCTTACTTCTCTTCCCACTATTTCATAAACGCCATTTGATACAGATGGCGTTTGAGGCGATCCGCTATAAGAAACAATAAGAGCTTTCCAAAGATAAAGGTAAATACTGCTCCCTCCTGCGTTCGTTGATTCATCTCCTGTCCCTACGCATTCCGAATCCGTAGCGGAAGCATACACATAACCTCCAGAAGGAGAAGAAACCGTTATCCTACCACTTCCATTTGTCTGATCTGTACCACTGTAATAAGACGATCCGTCAGGCGCGGTAGTTCTTATGTTCACGGAAGCATAAGGTTGCAATACATTTTCCTTTCTAAAATAAATATAAGTTGTCGTAAGCTCATAGTCAAGAGTGAAATCTATATACGTGTCAGCTCCCGATATTGCAATATTGTTTTTTGTTTGAGATTGATAATTGTCTGCCGTACAAGTGGCATTATATGACCCTGATTGTATTCCAGTAAGTGTAAGCTGTCCTTGTGAGTTGGTGTACCCACTCTTTTCTCCATAAGTTACGTAAGCTCGATTAATGTTATATCCATTTCGGGATTTCACTGTAATATGAGCACTGTAAGTCTTGTTAGAAACACCTACCCTTTGTTGTGGCATTGATTCCTGATTAACTGTGACAGAACCTTCCGTAGGCTGATAATCATAAACGGAAACTTCATATCTGTAAGTTTTCCCCATCTGCATCATAAAGGTCGTTGTACCGTCCGACCCTGTATTTTGCGTACTAAGTCCTTCTGGTTTTACAAAAGCTCCTGAAACTGGAAGCCCTGTATCGGAATTATAAACATAGAACTGCACTCTCGTTTCTTTTCTTAGCATTGCAACATTCACCGTCTTTGGAAGGTCATTTGGTTGCACAACCCCTATCTGATCACTGAAATATTGCTTCGAAGCCACCCAATCATAACGCATTCTCGGAACAGAGAATTTGATTTGTCCGTTATTAGTCAAACCTGTTTGTTCTCCTGCACCTCCCCTGTTAAGCGTTATCCTTGTACCGTTGGAAATAATACCGTTATCCTCTGTTACAACAAATGTAAGATCATACAAGGTTTGATCCATATAGATGCTCACCACTTGATCATTTCCATTTACAGTAAATTGCTGCTCTCTGTCCTCGTATTCCTCATAGGATGCTATGACGGTATATTGTCCATTGGGAAGTTCCAATACAACACCGGAAGAATCTTTTTGTGTAAAATCTTTACCGTTCACGTTTACTTTAGCACCTTCAACAACCGTTCCTCCAGCACCAAAAACTTTTATAGTAGTCTTGTGGGTAAGTTGTTTCAAGTCTATCGTAAGATTCGAATTATTATAAAACTCATAGTTTTCCACATATACCCGTTGATGATTGTTGTCGTAAAACACATCATAAGAATATTTTCCACCCAACACTCCTTCAAAAACAGCCTGTCCATTGTTAGAAGTCTGTTTTGTCAAACCAGCAAATTTCACAGTAGCCCCATTTAAAGGCTTTTTCTCCCCTGTAAAAGTGTTGTAGCCATTTACAGTAAACGTCATGTCATAAGTAGGCGTAGGATTGAAATTCACTTGTATATCCTTATTACTGTCCACAACAACATCCCCATTTACAGGAATCCAGTTTTGCTTTTCAACAAGATAAGTGTAATCACCTCCCAATATATTCGTGAATGTCACTTTCCCATTCGTGCCCGTTCTTTTGCTTTCCGAATAAGCGACAGTATCCTCTGTTGCCAGTCTGTCCTTTGCGGTAAATGTCACATTTGCACCTTCCACTGCGCCAGTAGATGAATTTGTCACCGTAAATGTAACCGTATATCTTGGTATCAATATAAGCGTTACAGGTTCGGATTGATCGTCTTGTACATTGATGTTCTTACTTATGGTATAATAATCCGTCTTGCTTACAGTATAAGGATATAAACCAGGAAAAGCCATAAATATGGCATTACCAGAAGAATCCGTATATTTAAATTTACCATTAAAAGTAACAAGGGCATTTTGTATAGGTCTTTCGCCTTCATCCCTTACAACGAACGTGACTTTTCTTTCATACACATCTCCTTGCATTTGAATATATTCCACCTGCGTTTCTTCATCGTCTTCCAATACCTGAAACAATCTATCTTCTATATTCAAGAACAAAGACTTCTCCACATCAATAGAATAATCACCAGGATAAAGTACAATAGATGCTTCCCCGTTTCTGTCCGTCACAAGACGTTTGTCTAAAATGGAAATAGAAGCTCCTTCTATGTAAGCTCCCCTATCCGACAATACTTTGAAAATAACATTCTTCTCTTTCAAAGGCTGAATGTCCTCACTACCCATTATGTTTTTGTAGGTAACAAGGTAATCTTCTGTAAATCCTTTTACTCCTTCCTCGCTTGTAAGGGAATTATTAAGATAATAAGCAGCTATCACGTCCTTTTCCCCTAAATTACCTTGATAGAATGGAAGGAAAAGCGGTTTTATCTTTATATCATAAATATACACGGAAGAGGAAGGATTTGACCTGTCTTGTGTAAGACTTAATGACAAGAATTTCATTCCGTCTTTCATTTGAAGCCCTCTCCCTTTCGGGAAATTAAGCTCTAACTGCTTTGCGTATGCCCTGTTCTTTCTCGATAGAATTGCCCGACATTCATAATACACTCCAGCTACAGGAAGTTCCAGGATTCCTTTACTGCCGGAAACAAAATTGTTGCTCTCTGCACTTCCATAAGATTCCTTACATATCATAGGTTGAACGGCTTCGTTAAACACTTCCACACCGAATTTCAAATTTTGGTTGCTTGCGGAAGATGTTTTAACCTTAAAAGAAATCTGATAAGAAAGATTTTCTGAAATAGGAAGGAGCTTCGTTTTGTCAATTTCAGAAGAAATACCCACCAAAGCATTTCCAACGAAAGTCATTGCCTGTATAGGAGTGCCATTGTTGTCTATATCATCCACAATAACAACACCTGTAGGGTTCACAAGTGGATAGGCATTCAAATCTTTTACACTTTCCGTTGTTTCATACCCTTTTGTAACATTCAGAACCGTGTCTGTCCTGTTCCATGTAGGAGAGCTATGTCCCATTGTCCATCCAGTATCACGAGACATCAAAAGGACAAATATAAACTCATCCTCCGTCTTATATCTAATAAGACGGAGAAGCTCCCCAAGTATCGCGCCTTCCTTGTTTACAATATCAAGTGTTCCTCTTTTTCTATATTCCTTCACATAATTATTGAACAGATATTTCATCTGTTCGAGTGTGTCCACTTCATCTGTCACAAGTCCTCTGTTTTCAATAAAAAGTTCAAACAGAATCTTGTTCGTATCAATCTCGTTATATTGCTTTGCATACAAGACAACAAGCGCAAAGATATGACAGACTGTTTCCCAATACGCCTTAAAATCCTCTCCGTCCTTCTTTATAAAAGTAGGAAGAATGCCGGGAGAAGATACCTTTTCAAGTACATTCTCCGCCCATTCCATTACGGCAGGGTCATTTTCTTCAAAGAACCGTTTGAACACGGTTTTATTGTAAATTTCCTGCGACATCCTTAACTTATTAATAATTAAACTTTCTCAACATATAATCCAACAAGGGCTGATAAATCATGTGTAAGAGGTTGTTCACTATTTCTTGTACATTTGTATTTTATACCATTTTGGATATAATATTTATCTTTGAATATTTCCATAGGTGGAATATAAATAATAGGATCATCTATAGTACCTTTGTGTTCTTCATCTACTACTTTCCACAAACTTGCAGTAGCCATAGAAGGTTTCCAATTATCTTGAGTAGTATGTTCTTTTATACATTCCCAAAGAACATTATCAGATAAATATCTTTCTCCTGCTTTAACCATGATACCTGCAACCCATTCGGGGTATCGATCTTTGACCTGTAAGGCTTCCGACGGGGAAAGGTCATATGTATTTATCTCTTCTGTAGCCTCCTTGTCCAGTTCGTCCAAAGCCAATAATCTGCTGAACTGCCTATTGATTACGGGTTGTTCTCCTTCTGAATAAGTCCATTCTTCACTATTCAGTAGTTCGACAAAAGACGGATCGCTAAAACTATAGCGAGGAAAATCTTCATCATCGAAGGGTGCAAGGTATTCCTCATGCAAGATTACCTTGCTTTGATCTACACTCGTCCTCATTTCCGGTAGGACTTCTATTCCGTGGGACTTTGCCCATACGATGTTTACAATTGCGTATTTCATATCAATTAATTTTTAATGTTACTTTGCTTTTAGGGTTTGGAGGTAGTTGTAGGCTTTGATACAGTCGTCTTTGGAAAGAATCTGATTGTTATATATGCCTAAGTTCTTAAAAGCTATTTTGGTATAATTATTTAAGTTAAATCCTATATTCAAACTTGATTTAACGATCTCAAAATTTTGATCTACGGTATATTCATACTCAACCCAATTTCGATCATATAATCTACCATCTGAGCAAATAGCATGCAATGATTTAGTTCCAAAACTTTGTAAACTACGTGGATTATTAATAGATATAAGCAATCCATTAACAGTGTTATACAGATAAACATTTTGAGCTTTTACAATGCCACAATTGATCTGAACATTTGATAACAATTCCCAATCTCCAACAATCGTCCAATCTTCGTTCAATGTAAAAGCAGCACTTCGAACCTCATCATCCACCCCATCAGTAACCAGATATCCTTCGTATTCGGGGATTTGCTCTATAGTAATGTCACAGGATTCTTGTATTTTATCTAATGTAAATCCATACCAATCTCCATTTGCTTTAAATGGAAAAGACGGTAATGTATAAATTCCATCTTCTGATATTTTGTATATCTGTTGTCCTTCAGAAGTTACTTGTTTATAGGATAGAGTTTGACCATCTTTCAGTCCGTAAACTTTTATCTTATAAGAAGGAACTATAAAAGAAGGTTGTTTAGGATAGGATTGATAATATAACTGTGTAGACGCAACTTTAACTGAAGTTATATTTACAGAATAACTCGTCCAAGTTAAATCCGCTCTATCAGTAGATTGAACCCATCTACCACCAGCATAATTCTCAGCATACAACCCATACCCACTCCCTTCTGCAAACCCAGAATTCGACAGCACAAGATTATTACCATTGCCCGTAATGTTGGCAATAGTAGCACGATCTTCGTCCTCGTTGGTTTTGTCTACCACTGTCCATGCTTGATCGGGGAAGAGCCAAGGATAAGTTTTGACGAAGTAGTCTTTGATCTTGGTCAGTTCTTCTTCGGTGGCATCGTGATCGAGAAATACAAGTTCCCAGATAGCAGCGTTAATACAAGTTCCTACATTAGTTGGAGCTAATTTCCCAACATGTAGCACATCTGTTCCCTCAAAATTACCAGTTGTAATCGAAACACCATTACAACTTTTAGATGTCTGATAAGTAAGGATGTGTGGTAAATCCATTTCACTCCCTATTGCTCCAAAAGATATAGGCTTATTAAGATGATCGGCTTGTATATTTCTATATTCTAACAAGAAGGCACCATCATTGAGCCAATTCTTTACATTAGATACTAATCCTAATGCTCCTTTTCCCCTTGTAATCCACTGTCTCAACGCCACAACCGTATATCCCTTTTCCTTAGCCAAAATAGGAAAATTCTCACAAACACCGTAATCGTCTACTCCGTCAAAGACGAGTGCGCCGGGGTAAATATCACTAATACCCGATCCTTCCTTCCAAGCGAAATTCTTCATTTGCAAGTCATGTCCATTACCTGTCTTATCAACCCATACAGGATTGGCAGCCATCTGCTCATTAGTAAGACCTAATGCTGAATATCTGGCAATCATGCCAGGAATAGATGGGAAAGGAGCTACTCCGCCTCCTCCCCTGAATCTCCTAAAAGGAATTGCATTAATATTTCCTATTAAATTCATTGTCAATTCCTTTCCTTAAAAACCTATACTAAGATTGATTGCCGTTGTCCCTTCTTTCAAAATCTTCTGAACCATGTACATGAGTGGCATTCCTATATTTGCACTCACTTCCGCTTCCGAAATGGTATATTCCATTCCACCTGAAAGGATTACCTTAATTGCCCCTTCGGAAAGAGGAATAACTACAAACGGAACTTCTTGTCCGTTTTGGTCAATCAGCACAATATCTTCTTCAATTGTGGCAAAATTCCATGCACTGCTGATTAAAGAAGGTGCTGCTTCACCATTAGTAGTTATCAGCTTATTGGAATTAGCTGTTACTGTTCTTTTAACTATATCCATGATTATGAAATTTTTAAACGTTTAAAACAAAGTATATACTTACCCACAAAAATAACCTTTCTTTTTGAGAAAATACAAAACCTACCTTCTTTTCTTTCGCCAATCCAATTACCAATTAGATACTTCTTACAAATACGTTTCCCTTTTGATAGTT